>ERZ1034984.55-NODE-55-length-119896-cov-22.882294_pt1 | contig 119896 bp, 95 predicted proteins | sample MGYA00520589_ERZ1034984 | MGnify/ENA primary metagenome ERZ1034984 (study PRJEB33766, sample SAMN09781790) | gut metagenome | biome: gut microbiome | host: Homo sapiens | place: Madagascar | study: EMG produced TPA metagenomics assembly of the PRJNA485056 data... | reverse complement strand
CAGCGCAAGGCTGCGGGAGGGCAGGGCGTCGCGCTCGCGGAGGGCGCTTTTCTATTCGCGCGAGCGGCCGCGGAGGCCGGCAGGGCCCGCGGGGGGATCGTCTCCCCCGCGGGCCCTTCTGCGTTTTAGGGCATGTGCGCGTGGGCCCCTTCCGCGCTCCGGACTTTATTGCTATTTCATTATTTGTAGAAGAATTTTGCTTGGTTGGCCTTCCGAATTCCGGCTGTTTCGTCATTGCTTTGTGAAGTGATTGGTGCTCTTTCTTGGCGTATACTCATTTTATTGGGTGCAAGCTTCTTAATATGCTGAGGGAAGGGGATTGGTATGGCTGTTGATAAGTTGTTGGTTGCTTATGATGGATCCGATGGTTCGCGTCATGCGCTTGAAATGGCTGCTTCTATTGCTCAGGTGAACAAGAATGCTCATCTTGATTTGGTGTATGTCGTACCCATTCCACTTTTGAATGCTGATCAGATGGCTGCTTTTCAGAGCATCTTGGACATGATGGTGTCTGATGGCGAAGACCTTCTTGCTGCTGCCACTGATGAGCTTGCTGATGATGTGGTTGAGCGCACAGATACGCTTTTGGTTACGGGCACAAATCCTGCTAGCGAATTGCTGCGGCTTGCCGAGCAGCGCGGCTATGATTTGATCGTTGTTGGCAATCGCGGTCTTTCCGGTTTTAAAGAATATACCGGTAGCGTCAGCCATAAGGTTCTTGCTGGTTCTAAGATTCCCGTGCTTGTTGCGAAATAAGCATCATAAGAGGGGCGTCTTTGTCGATTCAATTCAAATAGGGAACGAGCTGCGAGTTTCAGGCTTGCAGCTCCTTCCTTTTATATTGGGGAATGATCGGATATTGACCCAGTTATGGTTTGCTAGTGGCGTGGCTTTAGCTCGCCTTTTTCGCAGTGGTTTCCCCAGCTGTCGATGAGTTTTCCGTCGCGGTTTACGCAGATGATCTCGCAGTGGTTTGCACATTTGTTGCATTCGATTTCTCTGGTTTCGAAATCGAACTCTTGGAGAGCGTCGAAGTTGAGTTCGCCGGATTTCATGGTGCCGGATGTTGCATCGCCCTCTACGGGCGTGCGTGCAGATATCGGCTCTTCAGCTGCAAGGAGTGCTGCTCCGAATGCGCCCATGTGGTGTCCGTCGGGGTCAACGATGACAGGAGTACCCAACTCGTCCTCGAACGCTTTTACTACGCCAACGTTTTTGGATACGCCGCCTTGGAATACCACGGGAGCAATGATGTTTTTACCTTTGCCGACGTTGTTGAGGTAATTGACGGCAACGGATTTACAAAGGCCGGCGATGATGTCTTCGCGTGCGTAGCCTACCTGAATTTTGTGGATCAGGTCGCTTTCTGCGATTACCGTGCAGCGAGCTGCGATGTTTGCGGGCTTCTTCGAGGTCAGCGCGATTTCGCCGAACTGCTCTACTTCTACGCCAAGGCGATGGGCTTGACTGGAAAGGAAGGCACCCATGCCTGCCGCGCCCAGAGTGTTCATAGCGTAATCGACCGCGATGCCGCCATCTACGCAGATGATTCTGCTGTCCTGACCACCGATCTCCAAGATGGTACGAACGTCGGGGTGCAGAAACGTGGTGCCTACGGCGTGGGCGGTAATCTCATTCTTGATTACCGATGCACCGCACATGGCGCCAACGAGGCGGCGTGCGCTGCCGGTTGTTCCCACTGTTCGTACCGCAACTTTGCTTTGGTCGATTTGCCCGCCGAGTTCTGCAATAACACGTCGTGAAGTGTTGACGGGGTCGCCTTCAGTCCATTGATACGAACGTGCGATAATCTGGCGCTGGCTGTCGATGATGATTCCTTTCGTGGAGATGGAACCGATGTCGATGCCAAGGAACGCGTCAGGCTTCTGCTCTGCGGTTTCGGGTTGTGTTGCGGTCATCGCTGATTCTCCTTCTTCATTGCGAGCATGTCGTAAAAAGCTTCGAGGCGTGTGTCAAGGCCGGTGTCGCTTGTTTGGGAATCGTAGCTGAGATACAGCACGGGCATGTGCATGTCGCGGCTAATGTGCTGCAGCACGGGCATGCAGTCGATCTCGGACGTGCAGTCAGAGGATTTCATATGGATGACGCCGTCGAAGCCCGCTTGCGCGTACTTCAGCGTGGCGGCAATGGTCATGCTTGACGTCGGTCCCATGTCGTACGTGATGTAATCCGAGGCGCTTGCTCGCAGGTTTTTCTCGTTGTAGCGCAGATTGCGGTTCGTCATATTGAGCATGCGGTGCAGCTCAACGCCCATACCCAGAAGCTTCTTTTCGACGCCCAGATTGCTTGATTCGTCGACGGCGGTGAAGTATTCGCCGACCAGCCCGACGCGAACGGGATTGTCGGGTTTGTGGCAGGGAATGGCGCGAAAACGCTCGAGGCCCGCTTTCTGAGCTGCAACGATGTCCTTTTCGCATGCGGCGTTACGCATGTCGGCGAAATAGGCTTGGCGCGCATGTTCGAAATCTCCGGGATTGTCTTCGAACGCGGCGTTAGCCAGATAGTAGTCGTTGGCTTCGTCGAGGCATTCAACCATCTTGAAAGTTGCCAGCATGTTGACCACGCCGTGGGGCACGCTGACGTTCGGGTTGATTTTGCGTTTGCAAACTTCGATGTATTCCTTAAGCGGCTTGCCGGTAACGGTGGCGAAGTTCAGCATGTCGAATTCGTAACCGAGGTCGCGCAGGATGGAATCCTTCAGCTCGTCGTAATAACCAAGGCGGCATGGGCCGGCGAATTGCACCAGCACGTCTGCTCCAAGCTCAAGGCCTTCGATATAGTCGCCAAGGATGTGCTTGAACGGCGCGCAAACAAAGTCGCTCGAATGCTTGCTGCCCAGTTCTACGGTGCGTTTTGTTGATGGGGGCAAGCTGACGAAGTCGGCGTCGAGCACGTGCTCGACGAAGAACTTGAACGCGATGTCGTAGTAACCGTAGCGGAAGAACGAAACGCGGGTGCGGGCGTGCCGGTCGCGCTTCGTGGCTTTGCGCTCGGGGCGCAGCTTGAACGGGCCGCTTTGGCCGCTTATGGCCACGCGTGCGCCTCGGGCGCCTTCGGTAAGCTTTTGACCTGCGGTGACAAGGGGTCCCGCGGAGCGATTTTCCGCTAGCTGGTCTTGAGTAGCAGCGTCGTTGTCGTCAGTTTGCTGGATGGACGTACCCACCTCGTTTCTGGTAGCGAAGGATGTCGATGAAGCTTTCGATGCGCGTTTCGAGGCCGGCGGTACCGGTTTGAGCATCGACCGTAAGGTTGAGCACGGGCTTTCCCTTGATGCAGCGGATGATAGCGTCGTCGGTCATGGAATCGGGGCCGCAGGGGAAGGCGCTGACAAGCAGGATGCCGTCAACGCTGTCATGCAGGTTCATGATAGAGCCGACGATTTCTCGGTTCACGATCCAGGGCAGGGTATCTGAGAATTGAAAGCTGGACTGCAGCGCCCGTTTGCGGTCGTAGCAATCGGCGTACAGCAGCGTGACGCCCATGTTCGCCAGCATGTCGGAAAGGGCGCTGCCCATATAAGGGTCGTGAGCGAGATAAGGGTGGGCTGCAAGTAGGACGGTGATGCCGTTGCCGGGCGCGTTTTGCAGCAGTTGGCGCTGCTGCGCAGCATCGGCGGCCTCCTTTTGCTGCTGCGCATGGAGCGCTTGCTTCCAGGCGTGCTTCGCCTCGCGCGGGGTGCAAGCGAATTGTGCGGCTAAATCCAGAAAGGCGTCGCGCATGCCAATGTGCTCAATTGTTTCGTTGACCTGGCACGATACGATTATGGGCGACTGTTCGACAAACGTGTTGGCAACCATGTCGGGCAGCGCTTGGAACTTCGTGCAGAAGGACTTGAAGTGCCCGAGGTTGTCGATGCACGGAACGAAGATGCCGTCACAAGAGCCAATAAGCGACTCGACGTGCCCCAGGTAGATCTTCGACGCAAGGCAGCACTCGTCGTTCGATAGTGAGCCGCCGCACTCCACGGTGTGGCGGTCAGCAGGGCCGCTTATGACGGGCGTGCGGCCGATGGCGCGAAAGGACTCGATTCACAGCTGGCCGTATCGGTGATACAGCAGCGCCTGAGGAATGCCGATGCGCTGCAAGGACTCGTAGGGCGCTTGGCGTCGCAGCGTTGGTGGTTTCACGCCTCTCCCTCGAACAAATAAAAGGCACCCGAATAATCGGGTGCGATAACGGTCGATAACGTTAGCAGAAACAAGATCAGGGGAGTAGGTAATTGTACAGAAAATGGGAAAATGGGGACAATCCGTTACCGAGAACAAGGCGGGCGCAGCATGCTGGTGGGCGGGGGAGGCATCGTCTTCGCCAACGTCTTCCTGTGCATAGGCGTGGTGCGTGGCGTATGCGGCGACTCTTGACGCCGTTGGGGGGGCGCTGATGGGGTGAACGCACCGTACGCGATACGGGGTTGCGGGGCTTCCTGGTGGAAACTGCAACGGTGTTTTGCGCTTGCTGCCATTCCGGCGGTGGTGTGCGTGGCGATACCAAAGCGTGCGAGTCGTCGCTACCTGACGCGCAGCTCCCAAAAAGCTACAGCGCTTGCGGCCGCAACGTTGAGGCTGTCAACCTGGTGCGCCATGGGGATCCGAACGGTGTAATCGCAGTTCGCGATGGTGTGTGCCGCAAGGCCGTCGCCTTCCGTGCCAAGCACAAGCGCGAGTTTTTCCTCGGCTGCCAGCTGCGGGTTGTCAAGCGAGATGGAGTTGTCGGAAAGCGCCAGCGCGGCCGTTTTGAACCCCAAGCTGTGCAACAGCGGAATGCCGTCGTGCGCCCACGAGCCGGTGCCCGTTGCCCCCGAGTCGGCCCCGATGCGAGCCCAGGGAACCTGAAACACCGTGCCCATGGAAACGCGCACAGCGCGACGATACAGCGGATCGTAGCAAGCTTGCGTAACCAGCACGGCGTCAATGCCCAGGGCTGCGGCGCTGCGGAAAATGGCGCCGACGTTCGTGTGGTTCGTGATGTCCTCAAGCACGGCAACGCGGCGCGCCCCGCGACAGACGTCCTCGACGCTGGCGGGCACGGGACGGCGAAACGCGCCCAGAGCGCCGCGCGTAAGCTCAAAGCCTGTCAGCTTCTTTAGCTGTCCGTGCGGCAGAATGAAAGCGGGCAGGTCAAGACCGGGGTAGCGCCGGGAAATCTCGTCGATAATGGGCTGCATGCCCGTAAGGAACTTCTCTTCCATAAGCAGCGAAAGCGGCTGCATGCCACCGGCTACGGCTCGCTCGATGACCTTGGACGATTCGGCGATGAACATGCCTTTTTCGGGTTCCAGCTTGTTGCGCAGCTGCACTTCCGTCAGGCGTGCGTAGGCGTCAAGGCGCGGGTCGTCTATGGTTGGCACGTTGATGATCATGACGTTCTTTCTCGCAAGGGTTGTTGGCTTCATGATACCCGATGCTCGTGTGGGAAGCATGCGCGCGGGGCAAGGGTATACTTGCGGAAACAACATTAGTGTTGAGAGGAGCGGCACATGGAGCAGGAGCAGCAGCATTCGGAAGCGCTCGAGCGCGCGGCGCATCCCGTGCGGCATGAGGACTTCGACCGGTTCGTCGCCACGATTTCGGCGTTGCGCGCGCCGGACGGGTGCCCGTGGGATCGCGAGCAAACGCATCAGTCCATAGCGCACAATATGATCGAAGAGGCCTACGAAGCGGTTGATGCAATTGAATCGGGCGATGCGGCGCACCTTCGCGAAGAGCTTGGCGATGTGCTGCTGCAGGTGGTGTTGCAAAGTCAGATCGCCTCTGATCAGGGGGAATTCGACATTGATGACGTTGCGGCGGATGTGAACGCGAAGATGGTGCGCCGTCATCCGCACGTGTTCGGTACTAGCGAGGCAACGGATGCGGCCGAAGTGCTGAGCCTGTGGGACCAGGTGAAGCTGGCGGAAAAGAAGGCGGCGGACGAGAACGCTGCGCAGGCGGGCTCCGCAGATGCTGGCGATCATGGCGAGCTGGAGAAGCCGGCAGGGCTGCTTGACGGGGTGCCGGTGAGTTTCCCGGCGCTGATGCAGGCGCAGAAGATTTCGCGCAAGGCGGCCGCCGCCGGGTTCGAGTGGGATACGATCGCCGATGTGTGGGACCAGGTCGAAAGCGAAATCGACGAGCTGAACGAGGCCTATGGCCAGGCGCCGAAAGCGGCGAACGGCAAGGTGGAGGGCGACCCCGAGGCAATGGCACGCGTTGAGGAAGAGCTTGGCGACGTGCTGTTCAGCATGGTTAACGTTGCTCGTCGCATGGGCGTAAACGCCGAGAACGCGTTGCGGGCAAGCTGCCGCAAGTTCCGCGGGCGCTGGGCTGCCATGGAGCAGATGGCGTTTGAGCAGGGCGTTCGCCTTGAAGACGTAAGCACGAAGCGGCAAAACGAGCTGTGGAAGCTTGCGAAGGAACAGGAGCGCAGGTAACGGCTACACACTCGGGTCATTTTGTGGCTGCATTCGCCCTATTCCTCGGTTTTTGGGGAAATGGGGAAGGGTAACGGCTTGGTTCTAAACGCCGGAGAAGGCTCGAACCCGCCTGCAGTGGGGTATGATGGTTTCGACACAATTCGCGCCGCATTCTTGGAGGGAACGCGGCGCGCGTTTTGGCGCGGAGGATCCAAAACGCCACCATGAAGGAGCCATCGATCATGACAATAACCGGTGAAGCCGCAAACGCCGGCAATTTAGCGGGGCGCACTATCGACGATAGCGCGAAAAAACAGCTGCCTATTCCGAACGTGCCCGACCTGAACGCATTCAACGTCAACAGCGATCTGCACGTGAATCAGGAAAGCATGGAAACGCTGCACAAGGCCAGCGTCGAAACCATGTCCATCATGCAGAAATACAAGGCCGCCATGCGCGAGATGAAAGTGCGTTTGGAGATTCTTGACCAGGACTTGAACCTGAAGAAGCACCGCAACCCCATTCACCATATCGAAAGCCGCCTGAAAAGCCCGGCCAGCATTTACGAGAAAATCGGACGCTACGGCTACGAGCCCACGCTTGAGAACATGGAACGCTACATCCTAGACATCGCGGGCATTCGCGTTATCTGCCCGTACATTCAGGATGTGTACAGCCTGTTTGAGCTGCTCAACAGGCAAGACGATCTGGAAATCGTGAAGGTGAAGGACTATATTGCCGCCCCGAAGCCTAACGGGTATCGCAGCTTGCACGTTATCGTGCGCATCCCTGTGTTCTTCATGGACAAGAAGGAGTCCATTCCTGTTGAGATTCAGCTGCGTACGCTGGCCATGGATTTTTGGGCCAGCCTTGAGCACGACCTGAAGTACAAGGCCGTCAGCGAAGTACGCGGTATTGATGCAAGCAGCGAGCTGAAGGATTGCAGTCGCATCATCGAGGAAGTTGAAACGCGCATGCAGGTGCTTGCCGGCGCCCTTGAACCCGAGGAATAACAAGTGAAAGTCGAAAGCGACCGGGTGTGATGCTCGGCCGCTTTCGATTTTCTGCGCCTTGACTTGAAGCTGACTCCAATGGCTATCATGAAATGCAACGAGAGGAGCATTTCATGATAGAAGAATACGCTACGGTGCCGAAGCTGGGCTTTGGCTGCATGCGCTTGCCGCTGACCGACCCCAAAGACGTCACCGCTATTGACGTTGAGCAGGTTAAACAGATGGTGGACGCGTTTATGCAGGCGGGCGGCACGTATTTCGATACCGCATTCGTGTACCACAACGGCCAGTCCGAGGTTGCGCTGCGCGAGGCGCTGGTGGAGCGCTATCCGCGCGAAAGCTTCACCATTGCCACGAAGTGCCTGGCCTGGGCGCTTCCCGACGCCGAAACAGCGAAGGCGTGCCTGGACACGTCGCTTGAGCGTTTGGGCACCGACTATGTGGACTACTACCTGTTGCACAACGTAGGCGGCGAGCGTACGAAGAAGTTCGACGACTTCGGTTTGTGGGAATGGGCGCAGGAAATGAAGGCGGCTGGCAAAATTCGCCACGTGGGCTTCAGCATGCACGATGGCGCCGATACGCTTGAGGAATTGCTGCAGGCGCATCCGGAGGTGGACTTTATCCAACTGCAGGTGAACTATCTGGATTGGGAAAGTCCTGTTGTCCAGGCGCGCCGCAACATGGAGGTCGCGCGCAAGTATGACAAGCCTGTTGTGGTGATGGAACCGGCACGAGGCGGTCGTTTGGCCGATCTGCCCGAAGCCGTGGCCGCGCCGCTTTTGGCCGCTCGCCCCGACCTCAGCCAGGTGTCGTGGGCGTACCGCTTCTGCTTCAACCAGCCCAATGTCATGACGGTGCTTTCGGGCATGTCGACGCTTGGCCAGGTGAAACAGAACGTAGCGGAATGGCGTGAGCACGGTGGCGCGTTTTCGGCCGAAGAACAGGCGGCGCTTGACGCGGCGCGCGATGTGCTGGCCGCTATGCCTACGGTGCCGTGCACGAATTGCCGCTACTGCGTAAAGGATTGCCCGCAGCAGGTTGCCATCCCCGAGATCATGAACCTGTTGAACTTGGAAATCCAAACGGAGAACACCGAGTTCGCCAAGCAGCAGTACAGCTGGCAGGCGGCTCCGGGCCGCGCGAGCGACTGCATCCAGTGCGGTGCGTGCGAATCCATGTGCCCGCAAAGCATCAACATCATCGAGCAGCTGGAAACAGCTGCCAACCACTTCGAGTAATCGGAGGGACGCAAAAGGCCCGGCATATGCCGGGCCTTTGTTGTGCGCGCGTTCGGTTGTGGGCGGTTTGGCCGGTGCGCGTGCGGCGTGCCGCCTTGCGAACCTGGTCTTTTGCGAGGCGGCACGCGCCTCGACGGCCTGAAACCGCCCACAACCGAAGGGGTGGCGGCTGATGCGGCCGCAAAACACGGCCAAACCGCCCACAACGCTGCGTTTGACGCGGCGTTGTGGGCGCCGTGCTTACGAAAGCTTGCCGCCCAGCTCCTTTGCCGCTGCGGCCTTATCGAAGTTGCCGCCGGTGCGCTTTGTGAGCTCGCCCATCACGCGGCCCATCTCCTTCTTCGTGGTAGCGCCGGTTTCTGCCAGCACGGTGTCGATGAGCGCGGACAGCTGCTCGCCGGACAGCTGCTGGGGCAGCAGCTCTTCAAGCATCTGAACCTGCGCGGCCAGCGTGTCGGTGCGCTCCTGGTTGTTGCCGGCTTTGATGGAGCCCTCCAGCGTTTCTTTCGTTTGCTTGATAACGCGCTTCGTCATGTCGTTGACGTCTTGTTCGGTGATTTCGCGGCGCTCGTTGACCTCGATGTTCTTGATTTCACCGTGCACTTGGCGAAGGATGGACAGGCGCACCTTGTCGTGCGCCTTCATGGCCTGCTTGATATGCTCTTTCAGCTCGTCGTATTGCATGTTTGCTCCTTGCGTGCGTATTGGGGCGCTTGTGGCGCCTTTATCTCGCTAGCTAGTATAACCCTGCGCGCAAGCGGGCGCGCTTCCGTTGCGCAGCCGCATTGCTACGGGTGCGCAACGGAATTATCGGGCGCGGCTGGCGTATGGTATAAAGGGCGTATGGATACTGAAACAACACTCAACGCATCGCCGGCGCCCACCTGCGGGGAGGGCTCGCCCGCGCCTGCTCACGCATGGACGCCGTCGCAGCTTAAGCCGCGCGATTTGCGCGAAGCGAAGGCGCGCCGCAACGAGCCGACGGCAACATCGGCCAACGAGCACAACAAGAAGCACAACGTGCGCGAATACACGCTGGGTGAGGAAATCGCCAATTCCGTGTCGCACGGCATCGGCGCGCTGCTGGCCATTGCCGCCATTCCCATTTTGGTGGTGAAGGCGGTCAGCCATGGCGGTGGAATCCTGCTGTTCGCCGCGCTGGTGTATTCGCTGACCATGCTGCTTGAGTACACCATGTCCACGCTGTATCACGCCATTGCGGTCGACAAGGCCAAGCGCGTGTTCAAGGTGCTCGACCATAGTTGCATCTATTTGTTCATTGCCGGTTCATATACGCCGTTTTGCCTGATCACGCTTGCGGATGCGGGCGGCGTGTGGCTGTGCGCGTTCGTGTGGGCGCTTGCCATTGCCGGCGTGGCGTGCGAGGCGTTCTGGGTGTTTCGCCCACGTTGGATTTCGGCGGTGCTGTACCTGGCCTTGGGCTGGGCTATCGTGTGGTATTTGCCGGCGCTTGTTTCCGCAATCCCTGCGGCAGGTTTGTGGCTGCTGGTCATCGGCGGCGTGTGCTATTCAATCGGGTGCATCTTCTACGTGCTGAAAAAGGTTCCGTACATGCACTCCATTTTCCATTTGTGGGTTGTGGCGGGAAGCGTGTTGCAATTCCTGGCGGTAGTTTTGTATGTCATGTAGTCTGTCTCTTTAAGGAAAAGGACGAAAAGGGAAGCGGTTTAACCCATGAGCGGCAAAATCGAAGACGGCGACAGTAGCAAGCAAGGTTTGAAGGGCTTGTTCGGTTTTTTGGGCGCGCAAAAGCGCCAGACGCCCTCGGCGGAAGAGGAAATCAAGGATTTCGTTGCGGACAGCGATGAGCTGCTCGACGACGAAAAGCGCATGATTCACGAGATTTTGGATCTTGGCGACATGGACGCGGGCGAGATTATGACGCCGCGCGTCGATATGATCTTGGTCGAGGACACCGAAACCGTGCGGCAGGCGGTTGATCGCATGATGGGCACGGGCTATTCCCGCCTCCCGGTGTTTCACGAAGACATCGACCGCATCGTGGGCATCGTCCATTACAAGGATTTGGTGCCGCCGGTACTGGACGGCAAAGGCGACGATTTGGCGGTTGACTACGCGTTTGAGCCGCTGTTCATTCCGGAATCGAAAGACGTGTTCCCCCTGCTGACCGAGATGCAAACGAAACGGCAACAGATGGCCATCGTTGTTGACGAATACGGTGGCACTGATGGTTTAATTACCGTTGAGGACATCGTTGAGGAAATCGTGGGCGAAATCGTGGACGAAACGGATCGCGAGCGTCCCGTCATCAAGCAGGAAGGCCCCGACGCATGGCTGGTCGATGGGCGTTTCCCGGTGGAAGACGCCGTGGAAATGGGCTGGCCGCTTGCCGAGTCTGAGGACTACGAGACCATTGCCGGCTGGGTGCTTAGCATGCTGGACACCGTGCCGCAGACGGGCTACTCGTTCGAGAAAGATGGTTTCCGCTTCACGATTCATTCCATGCGTCGCCGCCGTATTTTGGCGGTGCGTGTTGAGCGCGTGGCGAATACGTGCGATGACCAGGAGAAACGAAACGGAGCAGGTCAGGAGGAGCGGTGACGGAGAGGCGCCATCTCTACCGGTCGCGCAATGCGCTGGTTGGCGGCGTGTGCGCCGGGATTGCGGAGCGGCTTGATGTCGACCCGGTTGTCACACGTATTTTCTTCGTGGCGTTTTCTGTGTTGACGCTGGGATTCGGGGGTTTTCTCTACTTGGCGTTGTGGGCGGTTTTACCGAAGGCTCCGAAGCGGGTGCGGCCCGTTGACGTTGAGCCGCAGCTTGTGCATTCCGATACGTTCGGCGTGGTGGACTGCCGCAGCGCGCGCGGTCGCAGCGCGGCGGCCGCGCGTTTGGCTCAGGCGCAGCCATACGTGAGCGCGGCGCACTTGCCGCCGACGCCGCCAAGTGCCGCGCGGCAGGGGGGCGCATTGTCTCCTGAGGTTGGCGAGCCTGGCGCATCGATGGACGTTGCGGGCGCCGAACAGCTTGCGGGTGGCAATCGGGAAAGCGTTACGGGTACCGCGCTTACACGGCCGTCGCTTTTGCGCATTTGCTTTGCGCTGTGCGCGGGGTGCTTGCTGGTGACGGTTGGCGTGTCCATTGCCGCTTCTGCTGCAATTCGCGAAATCGCCTGGTGGCAATGCTGGCCGCTGTTCTTTATTGTCCTGGGAATCGTGCGCATGGCGGTTCCTGCGCCGGGCAACGCAAGCGCCGCGGCGTTTCTGCTTGGCGTCACGCTTGCTTCGGCGGGCTTGCTGTTGCTCCCCATAAGCGTGGGGATTGTGGCGTGGGATTCGCTTGAAGCCATGACGGAAGGGCTGTGGCCGCTGCTGGTAGGCGCTGTGGCGCTGTTGGCGTTTGGGCTGCATGCGCGTTCGGTCACACCCGTGCTTGTCGCGACGCTGCTGGTGGTGATGTTCTGCGTGTTGGGGCTGCTGCTGTATGCCGAACCGGGTACGTTGCGCACGGTGACATTGGTGACGCCGCTTGGTCGCGAATACCAGGTGTTCCTGCCGTTCACGTTGTTCCGATGAGCGATTCTTGCACGAAATTGCGCCCACCGCTGCAGTTTTTGTAACGTCCGTTCGCCGGAGCCGTGGATTTCTGGGCCGATTTCGCTGGCTGCAAATCTCAAGCACTCACCTGGGAAAATGCTGAAGCGCCATTTGTCAATCGAACAAATAGTGGAGGGCATCTCCACATAATTTGGCTCTGACGAGGGGCTTCGGTAAAATATGCCTGTCAAAAACAGCATAACGCCCTTCATGACAGCAATCCATTTCACAACGTAACACGCTGTCGCCGCTTCGGCGGTCTGGGGTCGTGCGCTGTGATCGAAAGGTATTGTTTGAAGAAACGAAATGCACATCCGAAAACAGGGTTGGCGCTGAAAGTCGCCGGCCTTGCTTGCGCTTCGTGCGTGCTTGCCGGTTGCCTTGGCGTGGGGTTCGCCACCGCCGCAAACGGCGTTTCCCATGACATGCAAACGTTCGGCATCAGCGAAACCGGCACGCAAGCCGGCGCTTCCGGCTCGGCCGAATCGCTTTCCGACAAGGCTAACGACGCATCTGCTACGGCAACGTCGCGCCTGGCCACGGCCAGCACGCGCAACATCTCCAAGGGCGTTGCGGCCATTGAAGCCGAGGAAGAAGCTGCCCGCCGCGCTGCCGAGGAGGCCGTGCGCATTGAGGACCAGGCGCACACCGATGCTGCCCTGGCGAATCGCGCAGCGCAGCTTTCGCGCGATCCGGGCGCGGGCCTGACAGGGCTTTCCGAGGTTGACTGGAACGTCAGCAAAGTCGATTTTGTCAGCGAATGGAGCCAGCGCATCGACAATTACCTGGCAGGCAGCCCGCTTGCCGGTTATGGCGCAACGTTCGCGGAAGCCGCCTGGGAAAACGGCGTTGACCCGCGTTTTTCGCCGGCCATTTCCAACACGGAATCCACGAAGGGTCTGAACTGCTTCCGCAGCCACAACGCGTGGGGTTGGATGGGCAACACGTCGTGGGGCAGCTGGGACGAATCCATCAACGCACACGTGCAGGGCTTGGCGAAGGGTTACGGGTACACCATTTCCCTGGCCAACGCGAACAAGTACTGTCCGCCAACATATGAGGACTGGTACGCGAAAACGCTCGCGCAAATGGAACTGATTTAGCGAAAGGCGGCTTGCGGGCCGCCTTTCTTGCTGTTAGGCGCGCCTTGTCTTTTGCGCTATTCTGTTGCGTGGACGTAAGGAAGGATGATGCATGAGCAACGTTATTGTGGTGGGATGCGGCCGCGTGGGCTCGCAGCTTGCCAACATGCTGTCCGATAACGGCAGCAACGTGTGCGTGATCGACCGCAACGTGGACGCGTTCGCCAACCTGGGGCGCAACTTCAACGGCTCGACCATTCAAGGCGTGGGCTTCGACGAGGAAACGCTGGAGAAGGCGGGCATCGAAGACTGCACCGTTCTCGCGGCGGTGACGCAGCTGGACAATACGAACCTCATGTGCTGCGAGGTGGCAAGCCGCCTGTTCGACGTTCCGCACGTTATTGCGCGTCTGTACAACCCCGACCACGAGCGCGCGTACATGCAGCTGGGCATCGACTATGTGTGTGGCACGTCGCTGGTGGCAGAAGACGTGTTCAGCAAGGTGGTTTCGGGCCACGGGGCGCACCTGGACACGTTCGGAGAATTCGAGGTGCTGCGCTTTTCGCTGAATCTCAGCTGGATGGAGAAGAGCACCATTCGCGTGTCCGAGCTTGAGCGCGATCACGACATTCGCATCGTGGCGTTCGAGCGCGGCGATGGCAGCGCAAGTTCCATTCCCACCAGGGAATCTATTCTTTACAACGGCGATTCGGTGCTGGCGTGCGTGCGGCACGAGCTGATCGAGTCGTTCTCGAAATACATTCAGGATTAGGGGCGCACAATGTACGTGGTGATTGCCGGCGGCGGCAAGATTGGCGAATATCTGGCGAACGTGCTGCTGCAAAGCGGCAATGACGTGACCATCATCGAGGAGGACCTGGACACGGCTGACCGCTTGTCGGTGGTGCTGCAGGGTCGCTACCTGGTCATTCACGGCGACGGGTGCGATTCGAAGTTCCAGGAAGACGCGGGCATTCGCCGCGCGGACGTGTTTGTGGCCACCACGGGCCAGGACGATGACAACCTGGTGTCGTGCGAAATTGCGCAGCGTGTGTTCAACGTGCCGCGCTGTATTGCGCGCGTGAACAGTCCGAAGAACCTGCGCATTTTCCACGAGGTGGGCATCGAGTGCGTGTCGTCTACCACGCTGATTGCGAACCTGATCGAAGAGGAAACGCTTTTGGGCAGCGTGTCGGTTGCTTCGTCGCTGACGCACGGCAACGTGATGCTGACGGAAGTGGTGGTGCCGCGCATGCGTCATCATTCCAACGACGCCGGCGTGCTGGCGTCGGCCATTCCCATGCCGCCCGACAGCCTGATTGCGGCCGTTGCCTCGCACGATAACGTCGAGGTGACGAACGAGGACACGGTGCTGTTCCCCGGCGACAAGGCCATCGTGGTGGCCGACAACGAAGCCATCGATGAGGTTCGCGCCGTGTTCAAGACGCTGTAGACAACAAGGCGGCGAAGGGATTGGGGCAGATGCCGCCAAAGGCAGGCTCGGGAAGTGTGGCTTTCTTGGCGATGGCATGCGCTCCGGCGTCCGCGATACCTGGCAACTCGGACTAGCGAAGCAAAAAAGAAGGGAGCCAAACGGCTCCCTTCTTTTTTGGCGCGTAACTTGTGGTCTGCGCTTAGCGCGGCGTGTTCGCCAGCTCGTCAAGCGCTTCTTGCGGCGTGTACTCGCACGTGCCGTCGCCCAGTTTCACCACATCGATGCTGTCACCGGCCTTCACCTGACCCGTTGTCAGCGCCACGAAGAAGATGCCCTCGCGCGGGAAGATGCAGTCGCCGGCCAGGTAGTAGATGGCACACTTTTGGTGGCACACCTTGCCCTGCTGGGACAGCTCCAGCAGCACGTCGTCGCCGATTTTGATTTGCGTGCCCAGCGGCAGCGCCATAAGGTTGATGCCTTCGGTGGTGATGTTCTCGGCGAAGTCGCCTTCCTTCACGTCCAGGCCGCGGGCCTGGGCCTTCGCAATGGATTCCCAAGCAAGCAGCGAAACCTGGCGGTGCCATTCGCCGGCGTGCGCGTCCTCGGCCACGCCGTGGTGCGCCTCGATGGTAACCGGGCCGTCGACCACGGTTTTGCGCGTGCCCTTGCGTTTGGAAACGCATACGGCGCGCACGGTGCCATGCGTGGTGCTTTCGGCGTCGGGGCCTTCCATGCGGCCCTTTTCCACGATGCTGACCTGGTCGTTTGCCGCTTGACGCGCGGCGCAATCCGCCTCGCAGGCAGCGCAGGCGTTCGGCAGCTGATTATTCTCGTCGCAGTTCTGCGTCATAAGTCCCCCAATAAACCTAGTGAGTAGCTAGGGGCATACTAGCATACCCGCGCATAAATCGGCGAAGGTGCATACCGAATCCGCGAATGGATGATCGTGGCCGAAGAGGACATCCCGGGCAACGCGCGAGCGCTGCTGCGTGCGTAAACCATCTGCAGAAACGCCTGGTACATGCCGCTGTGCAAGGCGCCTGCGGTATTATGGCCCTATCCACTAGCAAGCGCGAAAGGGGTCGTTGTGATCAACCGCTACACGCGCCCGGCCATGGGCGCCATCTGGGAGCTTCAGAACAAGTTCTCCATCTGGAAGGAAATCGAGGTGCTGGCGTGCGAAGCGCAGGCCGAGCTGGGTCAGGCCGGCATCACGAAGGAGGAGGCGCAGTGGATTCGCGACCACGCCGACTTCACGGTTGAGCGCATCGACGAGATCGAGCAGGTGACGAACCACGACGTCATCGCCTTCACCACGTGCATGGCCGAGTACATCGACGCCGACGTTCCCGAGGGCAAGGAAAAGCCCAGCCGCTGGGTACACTACGGCATGACGTCGTCCGACCTGGGCGACACTGCACTGTCGTACCAGATCACGCAGGCAATCGACATTATCCTGGACGATGTGAAGCAACTGGGCGAAACGTGCAAGCGCCGCGCGTTCGAGTTCCAGAACGCGCTGTGCGTGGGCCGCACGCACGGCATCCATGCCGAGCCCATGACGTTCGGCATGAAGTTCGGCAGCTGGGCATGGGCGCTCAAGCGCGCGCAAACGCGCCTGGAGCAGGCCCGCGAGGTTGCCGCAACCGGCGCCATCTCCGGCGCGGTTGGCACGTACTCCAGCATCGACCCCTACGTTGAGCAGTACGTGTGCGAGAAGCTGGGCCTCACGCCCGACCCGCTGTCCACTCAGGTGCTGGCGCGCGACCGCCATGCCCAGGTCATGTGCGCGCTTGCTTGCGCCGCGGCCACGCTGGAATCCATTGCCATGCAGGTGCGCCTGCTGCAGCAAACCGACGTCATCGAGGCGGAAGAGCCGTTCAAGAAGGGCCAGAAGGGCTCGTCGGCCATGCCTCACAAGCGCAACCCCATCACGGCCGAGCGCGTGTGCGGCCTTGCGCGTTGCGTGAAGGCGAATGCCCAGGTAGCGCTTGACAACGTGGCGCTGTGGTTCGAGCGCGACATCAGCCATTCCGGCACGGAGCGCGTGGCGTTGGCCGACAGCTTCATCGCGCTCGACTACATGTTCGGCAAGATGCAGTGGATGCTGGACGGGCTGCAAACGTATCCGGCGAAGATGGAGCACAACGTGTGGCGCACGAAGGGCCTCATCTTCTCCAGCAAGGTGCTGCTGGCCCTGGTGAACACGGGCATCACGCGCGAGGATGCCTACGTTATCGTGCAGCGCAACGCCATGGCGGTGTGGGAGGATATCCAGAACGCCGTGGACGGTCCGACGTATCGTGAGCGCCTGGAGGCCGACCCCGAGGCGAAGCTGTCGAAGGAAACGCTCGACGAGATTTTCGACCCGTGGGATTTCCTCACACGCAAGGACGAAGTGTTCAAGCGCCTGGAGGGCCTGGAGTTCTAACTGTTTCGTCGGCCTGCCGGCCGACGAATTTGCTCGACGCTGTGGAGCCCGATGGCACCCGGCCTTGCCCGTTGTACAGCACGCTGCGCGTACCGAAGTACGCTTGGTGCTGCGGCGGGGCAATTCCGGGTACCCTCGGGCTCCTCGCTGACGTTGGTGGGCCTGGGATTTGTTCCAAGGAGATGCGTAAGCGAATAAAGCCCCCGCAATTGCGGGGGCTTTTTGCTGCCGGTGTTTGCGTAGGTTAGGCGCGCAGGAAGGCTTCGTAGCCGCGTTCGGCTTCGTAGATGTCGGCCTTGCTGGTGGCTTCCCAGGGGCTGTGCATGGAAAGCACGGCCACGCCTGAATCGATGACGTCCATGCCGTACTTCGCGGGGATGTACGCGATGGTTCCGCCGCCGCCAGCGTCGACTTTGCCCAGCTCGCAGGTTTGGAACTGCACGCCGGCGTCGTCCATGATCTTGCGGATGCGGGCCATGTACTCGGCGCGGGCGTCGTTGCTGCCTGACTTGCCGCGCGCGCCGGTGTACTTGTTGAACACCAGGCCGCGGCCCAGGTAAGCGCTGTTCTTCGGCTCGAATACGCTGGCGTAGGCCGGGTCAAGGCCGGCGGACACGTCGGAGGACAGCATGGCGGAAGCGGCCAGCGCGCGGCGCAGCGGCAGCATGCCGCCCTCGCCGGCAAGCTCCATGATTTCGGCGATGGTGTTCTCGAAGAACTGCGACGCCATGCCGGTGGCGCCCACGCTGCCGATCTCTTCCTTGTCCACTAGCACGCACACGCCCGTGCGGTTAAGCTCGTCGCCGGCAACGGCCAGCTGCGCCACCAGCGACGTGTAGGCGCACACGCTGTCGTCCTGGCCGTAACCAAGCACCATGGAGCGGTCGAAGCCCAGGTCACGGGCGCGTCCGGCGGGCACCACTTCAAGCTCGGCGGACAGGAAGTCCTCTTCCTCGATGCCGTACTTCTCGTTGAGCAGCTTGAGCGCGAACGCCTTCACCGGCTCCTTCTGCTCCTCGGGCTCGCCTTCGTCGTTGCGCACTACCAGCGGGCGGTTGCCTACCAGGATGTCGAGCGCTTCGCCTTCCACAACCTCGTTGGCCTTCTTGCCCATCTGCTGATTCGCCAGGTGAATGAGCAGGTCGGACACGCAGAACACGGGGTCTTCCGGGTCTTCGCCGATCTTCACGTCCACAACGCTGCCGTCCTTCTTCGCCACCACGCCGTGCAGCGCCAGCGGGATGGTGACCCACTGATAGTGCTTGATGCCGCCGTAATAGTGCGTGTCCAGGAAGGCGAAATCGTTGGACTCGTACAGCGGGTTCTGCTTCACGTCCAGGCGCGGGCTGTCGATGTGCGCGCCCAGGATGTTCATGCCCTCGGTGAGCGGGCGGGCGCCCAGCTGTACCAAAATGACGGCCTTGCCGCGCATGGTTGCCCACACCTTGTCGCCTGGAACAAGCTTGCGACCTGCAGCGATGGCATCGTCCAGGCTTTCGTAGCCCGCGGCCTCGGCGCTGCGGATGGCCGCAGCGGCAAACTCGCGCTCGGTTTTGTTCTCGGAAATGAAATCGATGTAGCTTGCACCAAGCTGCTCAAGCTCGGCAAGCTGGTCTTCGTCGTAGCGTTTCCACGCCGACTCGCGTTCCATACACGCTCCTCACGTTCGGGATTGTCGTTCGCAGATGATACTACGCCAACCGCTCCCGCCGCGCCAGCGCGTGACGGGGCGGTGGTTGTTCGGATACCTGAAGGTTACAGATTCCACGCATTTGGCGAAGGTGGGGACTGGAAGCTGGACGCTGGGGGGATAATCGGGAAGATTATCAGCCTAAAAACGGCCTTGCGCGATGCGCCTTGCAGCGCGCGCCGGCTAAGGGAAGCTCAACTTCGAAAGGCGCTTCATGCTGCAACTGATAGACGTGTGCAAGTCCTATACGGTGGCGGACTTCACGCAAACGGCGCTCGACCACGTGTCGGTGGCGTTCCGCGACAACGAGTTCGTGGCCGTGCTTGGCCCGTCGGGCTCGGGCAAGACCACCATGCTCAACATCATCGGCGGCCTTGACCATTACGACAGCGGTAACCTGCTTGTCGACGGCGTGTCCACGCGCGAGTACAAGGACCGCGACTGGGACACGTACCGCAACAACCGCATCGGCTTCGTGTTCCAGGCATATAACCTTATTCCGCACCAAACCATTTTGGAGAACGTTGAGCTGGCGTTGACGCTGTCTGGCGTTTCGCGCGGCGAGCGCCGTCAGCGTGCCGTCGAAGCGTTGGGCCGCGTGGGCTTGGGCGATCACATCAACAAGAAGCCTAGCCAGCTTTCCGGTGGTCAGATGCAGCGCGTGGCCATTGCCCGTGCGCTTATCAACGACCCGGAAATCCTGCTGGCCGACGAACCTACCGGTGCGCTGGACTCCAAAACCAGCGTGCAGATTATGGATCTGCTGACCGAAATTGCCAACGACCGCCTGGTCATCATGGTCACGCACAACCCTGAACTGGCCGAACAGTATGCCACGCGCATCGTCACGTTGGCAGACGGCGTCATCCGCAACGACACGCGCCCATTCGACCCTGCCGCCGAAAACGAGCCGCGCCGCGAGGCCAAACAAGCGCGCCGTACCAGCATGTCGTTTTTGACGGCTCTGTCGCTGTCGTTCAAGAACCTGTTGACGAAGAAGGGCCGCACGCTTATGACGGCCTTTGCCGGCAGCATCGGCATCATCGGCATCGCCGCCATCTTGTCGCTGGCCAACGGCGTGAACAACTACATCGCCAATGTCGAAGAGAACACGCTTTCCGAATACCCGCTGCAAATCCAGGACCAGGGCTTCGACATGACCAGCATGATGGGGCTTGGCGCCGACGGGTCGGGCGATTCGACAGATGCGTCCTCGGGCAGCCAGTCGTTCGACGACGGCGATTCCAGCAAGCCCGTACACGAGTCGAAGATGATTGCGAACACATTCGACAGCATTGGCAGCAACGACCTGGCATCGCTGAAGGAGTACTTCGACTCGGGCGAATCCGACATCGACCAGTACGTCAGCTCCATCGAATACGGATACAACGTCACGCCGCAGATTTTCGGTCCTGACACGTCCGATGGCGTGCGCCAGGTCAATCCCGACAAGTCGTTCAGTAGCATCGGCTTGGGCGCCGGCACGGCATCGAACGGCATCATGTCGTCGATGATGAGCACGAACATTTTCTACGAGCTGCCGAACAACATGAACATGGTTGAAGGCCAGTACGACGTCGTGGCTGGTCATTGGCCCGAAAAGTACAACGATATCGTGCTGGTGCTCACGCCGAATGGCAATGTCAGCGACTTCATGCTGTATTCTATGGGCCTGCGCGACCATGCCGAGCTTGACGATATGGTGCGCGCCTTCGCAAACGAGGAAGAGGTGGATGCGCCCTCCGATACGCTGTCGTTTACGTACGACGACCTCATGAACGTGGAGTTCAAGCTGGTCAACGCCACGGGCTTCTACCAGTACGATGACGAGTACGGCGTGTGGAAGGACAAGTCGGGCGATTCCGACTACATGAAGGGGCTTGTTGACGGCGGCGACACCTTGAAGATTGCCGGCGTGGTCAAGCCGAAGGAAGACGCGCGGATCACGTCGCTGAAGGTGGGCCTGTATTACCCGACGAGCCTGGTGAACCACCTCATCGACCAGGCAAACGACACGCAAATCGTGAAGGATCAAATCGCGAATCCGTCGAAGAACGTCATTACGGGCAAGTCGTTCGCTGAAGAAGAGGACGAGGCGAAAGACGGCAGCCAGCTTGATATGTCCAGCTTGTTTACCATCGACGGCGAGAAGTTGCAAAGCGCGTTCACATTTGATGAAAGCGCGTTGACGTCGGGCCTGGAGGGGGCTGGTCTGTCCAGTAGTTTGGACCTCTCTGGCATGAATCTTGACCTGTCGAACATGCCTGCGTTCGATGCGTCGTCCATCAGCATTGACCCGTCCGCCATTGACCTGAGCAGCATGAATCTAGACTTTAGCGGGTTGGACATTAATCTCGACGGCGCGCAGCCTACCATCAAAACCGATACGCTTACTCAGGGCGTCATGGCGGTGGTGCGGGGGTATCCCGCATGGCTTACCGGCCAGCTGCCCGAGCATCCTGAGTACGCGACGGATCAAAACGCCGCCATTGCCGCCTACCTTGCCGACCCCACCACGCAAGCGGCTATGCAAGCCGCCATTGCCAGTTCTATCGATTTCAGCGGCATGACCGACCAGATTAAGCAGCAGCTGCAGATGCAAATCGGCCAGCAGCTGCAGCAACAATTGCTGCCGGCGCTGACGCAGGCCATCTCGCAGCAGCTGCAAACGCAGCTGGCAAGCGCGGTCACCCAGTACATGCAAACGGCCATGACCCAGGTGATGACCCAGTTCAGTGGCGCAATCCAGCAGCAAGTCTCCAGCACCATGAGCAGCTACATGTCCACGCTTTCCGCGAACATGTCCAACGCCATGGGCATCGATGAATCGACGTTTGCCGATGCGTTCCAAATGAACATGGACGAAAACGACCTGGCTGAGCTCATGGCCAGCCTTATGTCCACGGAAACCAGCAGCTATGACAACAACATGAAGAAGTTCGGCTGGGCCGATTACGCGAAGCCTGCCAGCATCGATATCTATCCGAAGGACTTCGATAGCAAGCAAAGCGTCATCGACATTCTTGACGGCTACAACGATCGCATGAAGGCCGACGGCGATGACGCAAAGGTGGTCAGCTATACCGACATCGTTGGGGCGCTTATGAGCTCGGTCACCACCATCGTGAACATGATCAGCTACGTGCTGGTGGCGTTCGTGGCCATCTCGCTGGTGGTCAGCTCCATCATGATCGGCGTCATCACGTACATCAGCGTGCTTGAGCGCAAAAAAGAAATCGGCATTCTACGCTCCATCGGCGCCAGCAAGGGCGACATCAGCCGCGTATTCAACGCCGAAACCATTATTGTGGGCTTTACGGCGGGCGTCATTGGCATCGGCCTGACCGCGTTGGGATGCATTCCGGCGAACGCCATCGTGTATTCTCTGTTCAACGTAGAGAACGTGGCTATCTTGCCGTGGCAGGCGGCCATCGTACTTGTTGCCATCAGCATGTTCCTGACGTTCTTGGCGGGCCTGATTCCCTCAAGCGCGGCAAGCCGCAAGGACCCGGTGGAGGCGTTTCGCTCCGAATAGGGGGCTCGGTAGATTCGGAACATCGCGGCGAAGGTACGTCTTCGCTGCGATGTCCGCTGCTGCCGGCGCAGTGCGAAATTTGTCGCGGCGCGCGGCCGAAGCGCCCGCCCTGTCGGCGGCGGCAACGGTTTTCTCCCCGTCACGTCGCTAGCAGCTTTCGTGCGTTTCCGCTACACTGCAAGGGTTGATTGTGCGCGCCCGGCGTTTCGCAAGAACGCCGGGCGCTTTTTGTGCATACCGTTCATCGCGCGGTTTGGAGGGCGAATGGAACGCGAAAAATTCGGAAGCCGCCTGGGCTTCATTCTGGTAAGCGCCGGTTGCGCCATCGGTTTGGGCAACGTGTGGCGCTTCCCCTACATCACCGGCGAGTACGGCGGCGCGGCGTTCGTGCTGATGTACCTGGTGTTTTTGGCCATTTTCGCCTTGCCGGCGCTCATCATGGAGTTCGCCGCCGGGCGCGCCAGCCAGCGCTCCATCGCGCGCAGCTACAACGAGCTGGAACCCGCGGGCACGAAATGGCATGCGTTCAAGTGGCTTGCGCTTGCGGGCAACTACCTGCTCATGATGTTCTACACCACGGTGGGCGGCTGGATGCTAGCGTTCGTGGTGAAAAGCGCCACGGGCGAATTCGTGGGGCTTGAAAGCTCCCAGGTGGCCGACGTGTTCAACGGCCTTTTGGCCGACCCGGTGCAGTTGACGGTGTACATGCTCATCATCGTGGGCGTGGGCGTGGGCGTTACCCGCGCGGGTGTGCAGAAGGGCGTCGAGCGCGTGACGAAGGTCATGATGATGGCGCTGTTCGTGGTGCTGCTGGCCTTATGCGTGCGCGCGGTCACGCTGCCGGGCGCTGCTGATGGCCTGCGGTTTTACCTCATGCCCGATTTCGGCAAGATGCTCGCCGGCGATACGCTTGCCCAGCAGCTGGCAACGTTTGGCGACGCGGTATACGCGGCCATGGGCCAGGCGTTCTTCACCGTGTCGGTAGGCATGGGCGGCATGTCCATTTTCGGTAGCTACATTGGCAAGGACCATACGCTCACTGGCGAAGCTGTGCGCGTGGCGGGGCTCGATACACTAGTGGCTCTGATGGCGGGCCTGGTTATCTTCCCGTCGTGCTTCGCGTTCGGCGTGGAGCCGGGTTCGGGCCCGGGCCTGGTGTTCATCACGCTGCCCAGCGTGTTCAACGAGATGCCGCTTGGCCAGCTGTGGGCGGTGCTGTTCTTCGTGTTCATGACGTTTGCGGCTCTGTCTACCGTCATTGCCGTGTTCGAGAACATCATGAGTTTCACCATGGACCAATGGGGCACGCCGCGCAAGAAAGCGTGCCTGGTCAACGGTGTGTTGCTGGCGGTGCTCAGCCTTCCGTGCGTGCTGGGATTCAACGTGCTTGCGGGCGTTAGCGTTCCGGGCATCGGCGACATCCAGGCTATCGAGGACTTCCTTGTGTCGAACAACATCCTGCCGTGGGGCGGCTTGCTGCTGGTGTTGTTCTGCACACGCAAAAACGGCTGGGGCTGGGAAAACTTCCTGGCCGAAGCCGATACGGGCAGCGGCTTGAAGTTCCCGCGCTGGGCGCGCGGCTACGTGTCGTACGTCATTCCCGTTGGTATGCTTATCGTGTTCGCACTGGGCTATGCGCCCATCGTGGCGAAATGGGTGGGGCTCGGATAGCTTTGCGTTTGCGGCGGGCTACCTCGCTTTTCGCGTGCCGTCCGGGCGTTTCGCCCTCTGCGAAAGCCGCTTCGCCGACGCGTGGCCTAGCTACGCGCGGCGCGGCCGCTAAATCCAAACGTTCGCGATGCCGCTGGCTTGGTGCCGGCGGCATCGCGCGTTTTCGGGCGCGTTATCCGTGACTTTCTTCATAATCGCCGCTATTTGCCGTTCCGTTCTCGCAATCGGCCGCTTCGCGTGACTATAATATCTAGCAACAAATTTCCGTTGCGAGAAAAGGAGCCCTCTCCCATGGCTTATTACTACGACGAGCCGTCACGTACGTTCAACGAGTATCTTCTGGTACCTGGTCATACGCCTGCAACGTGCATACCGGCGTCGGTGAGCCTGAAAACCCCGCTGGTCAAGTACCGCAAGGGCCAGGAAGAGTGCCCGCTTACGTTGAACATTCCCATGGTCAGCGCCATCATGGCCGCCGTTTCCGACGACAATATGGCCGTTGCCCTGGCAACCGAGGGCGGCCTTAGCTTCATTTACGGCAACCAAACCATCGAGCAGGAAGCTGCCATGGTTGCGCGCGTGAAGAACTACAAGGCTGGCTTCGTGGAGTCCGACGCGAACCTGTCGCCCGAGATGACGCTGAACCAGGTTGTGGAGCTGAAGGAGGCCACGGGCCATTCCACCATGCCCGTCACTGACGATGGCTCTGCGCATGGCAAGCTGCTGGGCGTGGTGACCGAGCGCGATTACCGCCTGTCCCGCATGACCGGTGAGGAAAAGGTCGCCGAGTTCATGACGCCGCTGGAGAAGCTGGTCACCGCTTCTGCGGACACGTCGCTCAAGGAAGCCAACGACATCATCTGGGATCACAAGCTGAATTCCCTGCCGCTGGTGGACGCCGAGGGCAAGCTGGCCTATATGGTGTTCCGCAAGGACTACGACAACCATAAGTCCAACCCTAACGAGATGCTTGACGGCCACAAGCGCTACATGGTGGGCGCCGGTATCAACTCCCGCGACTACGCCGAGCGCGTTCCCGCCCTGGTGGAAGCCGGTGCGGACGTGCTGTGCATCGACAGCTCCGAGGGCTATTCCGACTGGCAGAAGATGACCATCGAGTGGGTGCGCGAGCACTACGGCGACTCCGTGAAGATCGGTGCCGGCAACGTAGTTGACGGCGAAGGCTTCCGCTTCTTGGCCGAGGCGGGCGCGGACTTCGTGAAGATCGGCATCGGCGGCGGTTCCATCTGCATCACGCGCGAGACGAAGGGCATCGGCCGCGGTCAGGCTACGGCCACCATCGAGGTTGCCAAGGCTCGCGACGAGTACTTCAAGGAAACCGGCATCTACGTGCCCATCTGCTCCGACGGCGGCATCGTCTACGACCACCATATCTCGCTGGCGCTGGCCATGGGCGCCGACTTCGTCATGCTGGGCCGTTATTTCGCCCGTTTCGACGAGTCCCCGTCGGCCAAGGTCATGGTCAACGGCACGTACATGAAGGAATACTGGGGCGAAGGTTCCGCCCGCGCCCGTAACTGGGGTCGTTACGACCTGGGCGGCAAGAAGTCGCTCAGCTTCGAAGAGGGAGTGGACAGCTACGTGCCCTACGCCGGCCCGCTTAAGGACAGCATTGCGGTGACGCTGCTGAAGATCAAGTCCACCATGTGCAATTGCGGCGCGCTTACCATTCCCGAGTTCCAGGACAAGGCGAAGCTGACGGTTATCAGCTCCACGTCCATCGTCGAGGGCGGCGCGCACGACGTCCTGCTCAAGGACAAGGCGCCCTACGCCTCCAACATGCGCTAATTGGTTTCGCCGGCCTGCCGGCCGGCGGACTGACTCGACGCTGTGGGCCGCTGTGGCACCCGGCCTTCGCGCGTTCCCGAAGACTTGCGTACCGAAGTACGCGGCGCCTTCGCGAACCCACGAATTCCGGGCGCCACAGCGGCCCTCGCTGACTTTTGCACCACCTGCGACGATGGATAACCGCAACGCAAGGTTGTCGAACGTTGCTGTGGTTGCAGGATGTCGAATGCGAGTCCCCCTCACATCCAAAACGTAGGGACGAGCGAAAGCTCGTCCCCAAATAGAAAGCGCGAAGCGCGCCACCATGTTTTCCAAACCGTCGACCCCTTACCGCGGGTCGACGCCTTCGCTTTCGCTGATGATGCGGTGCAGCTCTTCGATGTAGCGGTCAAGCAGCGGGGAGGGCTTGCGCTCGTTGTGCATGATGTAACCGACGGTCATGCGCTCGTCGGTATCAAGCGGGATGCTCACAATGCCCGTGTGCATTTCGCTTGACAGCACGCCGGTGGACAGCGTGTAGCCGTTGTAGCTGGTCAGCAGGTTGGAAAGCGTGCCGCGGTCCGAAATGCGGATGTTGCGCGTGTGCTCAACGTAGCTCAGCGGCTCTTCGGAATAATAGAACGAGTTCGTGGTGCCTTGCTCGAAGCTATAGCGCGGCCATTCGGTCAGCTCGTCGGGCTTGATGATGTTGCGATGCGCCAGCGGGTGGTTTTCGCCCACGAACACATGCACGCCGGCGTCGAACAGCGGGAAAAACGCCACGTCAGCATCGTCGAACGCCTTCTGCATCACACGCTGGTTGAATGCGTCAAGGTACAGCACGCCCACCTCGCTGCGGAATGACCGCACATCGTCGATGATCTCGGCCGTGGTGGTTTCGCGCATGATGAAATCGAAGTAGTCGCCGTCGCATTGCTCCACCACATTCACGAACGCCTGCACGCTGAACGCGTAATGCTGCGTGGAAACCGCCAGGCGTGCCTGCGGCTTTTCCTTGTTCGCGTAGCGCGCCTCAAGCATGTTCGCCTGCTCGATAACCTGGCGCGCGTAACCCAAAAGCTCGGTGCCGTCGTTCGTCAGCGTGACTCCGCGGTTGCTGCGCGTAAATATGGAGATGCCCAGCTCCTGCTCAAGTTCCTTGATGGCGGTCGAAAGGTTCGACTGCGAGGCGTACAGGTTTTGTGCGGCGGCGTTGATGGAGCCATATTCCGCGATGGCGATAAGATAGCGAAGCTGTTGCAGCGTCATGGCGGGCCTTCCTTCGTGAAGAACTGATGACGGTTGGTGCCGCCATTCTAAGCCAGGATATCGGTTTTCAGTATAACGAAACGAATTCTCCGATTTTCCGTTGACCGAAAAACCTGACGCCGCTACAATAAATAGCCGCACATATGTGAAGTGGGCCTTTAGCTCAGTCGGTAGAGCAGGGGACTTTTAATCCCAAGGTCGTGGGTTCGATCCCCACAGGGCCCACCACTTTTTACGCAGGGCCGCCATGGCGGTTTGCATGCACTGGGCCATCGTCCAACGGCAGGACTCTGGTTTTTGGTACCAGCTACCTAGGTTCGAATCCTAGTGGCCCAGCCAGCGAATTTTAAAGCCTTCCACAGCGGAAGGCTTTTCTTTTGCAATCCTTGCGCAGCGGCGGGTGGATTGCGGAAAACTTCTCCACAAGTCTTGACGGCTGAAGGGGAAGGGTTATCATTTACAGAATCTGAACGCGAAACGCAACTCATTCACTCCAGCGCGTTATAGCCGACAAGGCGGCTGCGCCAAGCGCGAATACCTGGCGGCCTCGCCCAATCCAAGTGGTGAAGGCTGCGCGGCATCTAGACCGCACGCCTGACATGCAGGTACTTCAAAAGCCAAGAGCTTATTTGGTCTTGTGCGCTTTATGTATTTCTCCCACACAATCGAATATTTTTGGTATCATTCCGGATTGCTGCGAAAAGACGAATTAGTTTGAAGGAGCACCGTTGACCAAGCAAGATGTTATCGAACTGGGCGGTAAGGTTCTTGAAGCCCTGCCGAACGCCATGTTCAAGGTGGAGCTGGAAAACGGCCACCAAATCCTGGCCCACATTTCCGGCAAGATGCGTATGCATTACATCAAGATCTTGCCCGGCGACAAGGTGACGGTCGAACTGTCCGTCTACGACTTGAACCGCGGGCGCATCACGTACCGTTTCAAGTAGTCTCAGCCCGCGCGCAAGCCGGCGCGCCAGTGTCCCCGAGAATAATCACCTGCGGCTGGGTGTGTACATATAGGACCGCATTAACCGAAAGGAAATTGAAATGAAGGTACGTCCTTCGGTCAAGAAAATGTGCGACAAGTGCAAGATCATTCGACGCCATGGCAAGGTCCTCGTGATTTGCGAGAACCCCCGTCATAAGCAGCGTCAAGGCTAGGAAGAAAAAGGAGATATTACCTATGGCACGTCTTGTTGGTGTCGACCTTCCTCGCGGCAAGCGCATTGAAGTCGGCTTGACCTACATTTACGGCATTGGCCTGACCACGTCCAAGAAGATCTTGGCCGAGACGGGCATCAACCCCGACACGCGCACGAACGACCTCACCGAGGAAGAGCTCGTGAAGCTCCGCGACTACATCCAGGGCAACCTCAAGGTTGAGGGCGACCTGCATCGCGAGGTTTCTCAGAACATTAAGCGCCTTATGGAAATCGGCTGCTACCGTGGCCTGCGTCACCGCAAGGGCCTGCCCGTTCGCGGTCAGCGCACCCACACGAACGCTCGTACCCGCAAGGGTCCGCGCAAGCAAATCGGCGGCAAGAAGAAGTAAGTAAGGGAGCTAAGAAGTGGCAACTAAGAAAAACGTGCGCACGCGCATCAAGCGCTCCGAGCGCAAGAACATTGCCGTTGGCGCTGCGCATATCAAGTCTACGTTCAACAACACCATCGTCAGCATCACCGATCCTCAGGGCAACGTGATCTCTTGGCAGTCCGCCGGTACCGTCGGCTTCAAGGGTTCCCGTAAGTCCACGCCGTTTGCCGCGCAGATGGCTGCTGAGGCTGCTGCCAAGACGGCTATGGAGCACGGCCTGAAGAAGGTCGCCGTGTACGTGAAGGGCCCGGGTTCTGGTCGCGAGACCGCTATCCGTTCCCTGCAGGCGACCGGCCTGGAAGTTTCCAGCATTCAGGACTGCACCCCCATCCCGCACAACGGCTGCCGCCCCAAGAAGCGTCGTCGCGTGTAACTGAAAGGATCTATTTACTATGGCTATCAATAGAACTCCGGTTCTTAAGCGCTGCCGCCAGCTGGGCCTGGATCCCGTCGTGCTGGGTTACAGCAGCAACAAAACCTCCAAGCGCGAGCCCAAGCGTCGTCGTAAGGAATCCGAGTACGCGATGCAGCTGCGCGAGAAGCAGAAGGTCAAGTTCATCTACGGCGTGCTGGAGAAGCAGTTCCACGGCTACTTCAACAAGGCTAAGTCCATGCCCGGCATCACCGGCGACAACCTGATGATCATCCTCGAGTCCCGTCTCGACAGCGTCATCTTCCGTCTGGGCTTTGCTCGCACCCGCAAGGAAGCTCGTCAGATCGTGACCCACGGTCACATCACCGTGAACGGCCGTCGCGTGGACATCCCGTCCTACCGCGTCAAGGCTGGCGACAAGATTGCTGTTGCTGACAAGTCCAAGGAACTGCTGGTCATCAAGAGCGCTCTCGTTTCCAACGCTCGTTTCCAGGTGCCTGCTTGGCTGGAAGTTGACATCGAGAAGCTGCAGGGCAGCGTTCTTGCTCTTCCGACCCGCGATCAGATCGATCTCGACATCCGCGAACAGCTCATCGTCGAGCTCTACTCCAAGTAATCGCGCTAGTAAGGAGGCTTACCCAACATGACAGAGTTCATGAGGCCGACGGTAACAACGGAAGAAGTCAACGATACTGTTGCGCGTTTCATCGTGGAACCGCTGGAGCGTGGCTACGGCTATACGCTGGGTAACAGCATGCGTCGCGTTCTGCTGTCGTCTCTCGACGGCGCCAAGGCGACGGCCATCCAAATCGACGGTGTGCAGCACGAGTTCACCACGGCCGAAGGCGTTATCGAGGATATCACCGATATCGTCCTGAACGTCAAGGGCCTGGTCTTCTCGGCTCTGAGCGATGACATCGAAGAGGCTACGGCGCATGTGTCCGCCGAGGGTCCCTGCGTTGTCACCGGTGCGGACCTGCAGGTTCCCACCGAGTTCACGCTGATCAATCCCGAGCATGTTATTGCCACGGTTGCCGACGGCGGCCAGCTTGACATGACGGTGCGCATCGGCGTGGGCCGCGGTTACGTGTCTGCTGAGCGCAACAAGCGCACGGAAGACCCCATCGGCGTCATCCATGTCGACTCGCTGTTCTCCCCGGTTCGTCGTTGCACGATGAACGTCACCGACACCCGCGTGGGTCAGCGCACCGACTACGATAAGCTGGTTCTGGAAGTTGAGACGGACGGCTCCATTGCGCCTATCGACGCAGTCACCCGCGCCGCCAACATCATCAACCAGTACATGGGTGCGTTCCTCAGCCTGACCAGCACCCCCGAAGAGGAAGAGGGCGAAGTGCCGTCCATCTTCGCTCCGGAGGGTCAGGAGTCGAACGCCGAGCTGGACAAGCAGATCGAGGACCTGGACCTGTCCGTCCGCTCGTACAACTGCCTGAAGCGTGCCGGCATCCATTCGGTGCGCCAGCTGGTCGAGTTCTCCGAGAACGACCTGCTGAACATCAGGAACTTTGGTGCGAAGTCCATCGAGGAAGTGAAGGACAAACTCATTTCCATGGACCTCAATTTGAAGCAATAGGAGATACCTACCATGAGGCATAACTACAAGGGCCGCAAGCTGGGCACCGACTTCGCCCACACTAAGGCCATGAAGCGTTCCCTGGTGCAGGCGCTGTTCTTGAACGACCGCATCAAGACCATCGAGTCCCGCGCCAAGGAAATCCGCCCCGATGTTGACAAGATCATCACCTGGGCGAAGAAGGGCGACCTGCACAGCCGTCGTCTTGCCATCGCTGCGCTGGGCAACGACAAGGAGCTCGTGCGCGAGATCTTCGAGAAGGTCGCGCAGGGCATGTTCGCCGATCGTCAGGGTGGCTACACCCGCATCATGAAGCTGGGCAACCGCAAGGGCGACAATGCTCCCATGGTTATCATGGAGCTGTGCACTGAGCCGGTGGCCAAGAAGGCTGAGAAGGCCGCTGCCCCGAAGGCTGCTCCGAAGAAGGTCGAGGCTGTTGAGGAGCCGAAGGCCGAGGAGAAGGCTGAGGAAGCTGCCGAGGCTGCTGCCGAGGAGAAGGCTGAATAAGCTCAGGCTTTCAAGCAAGCTCATTTTGAAAGGACCCTTCGGGGTCCTTTCTTTTTTCAAGCAACTAGGTCGCGTGCGCTAAACCTGACAGGGGACAGGTCGCTTGTCAGGTTTTGAGACTGTGCCATGCTTGTATCGACGAGGGGTAAGAGCCCCTGATACTGCGCGCATGTCGTTATTGGCGAGGTCGAAAGCGCGTGCTATAAGCATCAAGCCTGCGTGCGCTATACTTCGCTTCATGCAATTGCAGACGAGCGCATATATTCCGGGTTCCAGCATCGTTCATACGTGCGACGCGCGCGTGAAGGTGATGCTGCTGTTTGGATTTACCATCTCGCTGTTTTGGGTGGATTCCTGGGTGGGGCAGGGTCTGCTTGCGGCACTGTGCGTTGCGTCGATTTTGCTTGCGCGAATTCCGGTTGTACGGGTGCTTGCCATGGGGATTCCCGTATATGTGTTGGCGGCATTTACAGTGGTGTTCGCATCGATAAACCAGCAGGTGGGGCTTGGACTGGGAGTTTTCTACGGCATCCGCATGATTTTACTGGTGCTGGCAAGTTTGGCGGTGGTGCTTACCACTACGTCTTCGCAGCTGACCGATGCCTTGCAATCGTTTTTGCGGCCGCTTCGCGTGCTGAAAGTCCCCGTTGACGATTTCGCTATGGTGGCCTGCATGGCGTTGCGTTTTATACCTGTGATGGCGCAGGAGCTGTGCGCGGTGCATGACGCCCAGTGGTCGCGCGGTGCTCCGTTTGCGGATGGCAGCCTTCTGAAGCGCCTGTCTGCATGGTCATCGGTGTTCATTCCTCTGTTCGTTGGCATGTTCCGCCGGGCGGATAAACTGTCCGTTGCCATGGATGCGCGCTGCTATGGGCTTGGCGTTAAGCGAAGCGTTTTGCGGCAGCCGCGCATGAACGCTGCTGATGTGGCTTCTATGGTGGGCGGACTCGCGTTCATGGCGGTTGTTGCGGTGTTCCTGTAATGCGGACTTCCGCGCACGAGCCCATTGTGCCGTCCGTCGGAGCGCGGGGGCGCTGCCGCGCACGCGTGGTATCATGCACCCGTATGGCTTGGTGCAAGTGAGGCGCCAAGGTCAAAGGAAACATCCTACAAGGAGGCATTCATGAGCGTCATCATCGATGTGTTCGGGCGTGAAGTCCTGGACTCTCGCGGCAACCCCACCGTTGAAGTGGAAGTTGTGCTGGAGGATGGTTCCTTCGGTCGTGCGGCTGTTCCCTCCGGCGCGTCTACGGGCGCATTCGAGGCCGTTGAGCTGCGCGATTGCGACAAGGATCGCTATCTGGGCAAAGGCACGCTTGATGCCGTTGGCCATGTGAACGACGAAATTGCCGATGCCCTCATCGGCTTCGAGGCAGACGACCAGCGCGCTATCGACGACGTGATGCTGGAGCTTGACGGCACGGACAACAAGGGCGCTCTGGGCGCAAACGCCATCTTGGGCGTGTCCCTGGCCTGCGCAAAGGCCGCTGCCGAATCCGCCGGCCTGCCCCTGTACAAGTACATCGGCGGTGTGAACGGCCATATCCTGCCCACGCCTATGATGAACATTCTCAACGGCGGCGTGCATGCCGACAACAACGTGGACTTCCAGGAGTTCATGATCATGCCGGTGGGCGCGGAGACGTTCGCCGAGGCGCTGCGTTGGTGCGCCGAGATCTATCACACGCTGAAGAAGGTGCTGCACGAGGCCGGCCTGGGCGGCGGCGTTGGTGACGAGGGCGGCTTCGCGCCGAACTTCACCACGAACGAAGAGCCGCTGCAGTACATCGTGAAGGCTTGCGAGGCTGCTGGCTACAAGCCCGGCGAGGACATCATGTTCGCCATGGACCCGGCATCCACGGAGTTCTACAACGCCGAAACCGGCAAGTACGAATTGGCGGGCGAAGGCCGTGAGCTTACCAGCGCTGAAATGGTGGACTACTGGGAGGCTTTGGTCGACAAGTACCCGATCATCTCCATCGAAGATGGCATGGCAGAGGAGGATTGGGACGGTTGGAAGGCCCTGACCGACCGCATCGGCGACCGCGTGCAGCTGGTGGGCGACGACCTGTTCGTTACGAACTCCAAGCGTCTGGCCAAGGGCATCGAGCTGGGCTGCGCGAACGCCATCCTTATCAAGGTGAACCAGATTGGCAGCTTGTCCGAGACGCTTGACGCCATCGAGATGGCCAAGCAGGCCGGTTACGCGTGCGTTATGTCCCACCGCTCCGGCGAGACCGAGGATACCACCATCGCCGACTTGGCCGTGGCCCTGAACACCGGCCAGATCAAGACCGGCGCCCCGTGCCGCAGCGACCGCGTGGCCAAGTACAACCAGCTGCTGCGTATTGAGGAAGAGCTGGATTCCCAGGCGCAGTACGCCGGCCGCAACGCCTTCTACAACATCAAGCGCTAGTTCGCAAAGCCAAAGACAGGCACTTGTTTGAAATCTCAAGCGCCCTCGCATCGTGCGGGGGCGCTTGTCGTTGCTTGCTGCTACAATGGCTAACGTGTGAATTACCGCGTCAGTCAAGGAAAGATGGACGATGAAACAGTACAACCCTCACGAGATTGAGCCTCGTTGGCAGAAGGTTTGGGAGGACTCCAACCTGCACAAAGTGACGGAAGACCATTCCAAGCCGAAGAAGTACGTGCTTGAGATGTTCCCGTATCCATCGGGCGACATCCACATGGGCCACGTGCGCAACTACACCATCGGCGACGTGATTGCCCGCTACTCCAAGATGCGCGGCTTCGACGTGCTGCACCCTATGGGCTGGGACGCGTTTGGTCTGCCGGCTGAAAACGCCGCCATCAAGCATCATAGCCACCCCGCAAAGTGGACGTACGCGAACATCGAAACGCAGAAGGCTAGCTTCAAGCGCATGGGCCTGTCTTACGACTGGGATCGCACCGTTGTGGCGTGCGACCCGGAGTATTACCGCTGGGGTCAGTGGATTTTCCTGCAGTTCTGGAAGCGCGGGCTTGTCGAGCGCCGCAATTCCCCGGTGAACTGGTGCCCGAAGTGCCAGACCGTGCTGGCGAACGAGCAGGTCACCGAGGGCGAATGCTGGCGCTGCCACAGCGCGGTGGAAAAGCGCGACCTGACGCAGTGGTACTTCAAGATCACCGATTACGCGCAGGAACTGCTCGACGACTTGGATCAGCTGGACGGCTGGCCCGAGCGCGTCAAGCAGATGCAGGCGAACTGGATCGGCCGCTCCGAGGGCGCCGAAGTGCAGTTCACGCTGTGTGATAAAGACGGCAACGCGCCGGAGAATCCCACCGACGACGACCTCATTACCGTGTTCACCACCCGCGCCGACACGCTGTTCGGCTGCAGCTTCTTCCTGCTGGCCCCCGAAAGCCCCATCCTGAAGGGCCTGGTCGAGGGCTCGGAGTACGAGGCCGCCGTCATGGAGGTCGTGGAGAACGCGAAGAAGATCACCGCGGTCGAGCGCGCGCAGGGCAACAAGGAAAAGCACGGCGCGTTCACCGGTCGCTATGTGGTGAACCCCATCAATGGCGAAAAGGTGCCCGTGTGGGTGGCCGACTACATCGTGGCCGACTACGGCACCGGCGCGGTTATGGCCGTGCCGTGCGGCGATCAGCGCGACTTCGAGTTCGCCAAGAAGTACGACCTGCCCATCATCCCGATCATCCTCGGCGACGACGACCCGCTGTTTGAGCAGCTCAAAGACGAGCAGAACCGCGTGGTCACCCGCGTTGACTGGGATGCGGCCATGGAGGCGGAGGGGCGCCTGGTGCAGTCTGGCAAGTACACGGGCCTGACCGGCGGCAAGCATTCCGAGGGCGAAGAGGCCATCGTCGCCGACCTGGAGGCCATGGGCCGCGGCCGTCGCAAGGTGGAGTTCCGCCTGCGCGATTGGCTGATTTCCCGCCAGCGCTATTGGGGCAACCCCATCCCCATGATTTATTGCGACGAGTGCGGCCTGGTGCCGGTTCCCGAAGAGGACCTGCCGGTGCGCCTGCCCGAGGACATCGACCTGGCTGCCGGCGAAACGCTGGCCACGCACGAGGGTTTCGCGAAGTGCACGTGCCCGAAGTGCGGCGGTGAGGCGCGTCGCGAGACGGACACCATGGACACGTTCACGTGCTCAAGCTGGTATTACCTACGCTATACCGATCCGCACAACACCGAGCTGCCGTTCGATAGCGCCAAGACGAACCGCTGGATGCCCGTTGACCAGTACATCGGCGGCATTGAGCACGCCATTTTGCACCTGCTGTACAGCCGCTTCTTCACGAAGGTGCTGCGCGACATGGGCATGGTGGATTTCGACGAGCCGTTCAAGAACCTGCTGTGCCAGGGCATGGTGCTTGACGAGCACGGCGACGTTATGAGCAAGTCGAAGGGCAACGTCATCTCGCCCGAGGACATGATCGCCGGTTACGGCTGCGATGCCGTGCGCGCGTACATCCTGTTTATGGCTCCGCCTGACAAGGAACTGCAGTGGAACGAGGACGGCCTGGCCGGCATGCACAAGTTCCTCAACCGCGTGTGGCGCATGGTGAACGACCTGGCGGGTGCGGCCGACGAGGACACGCTGTTCCAGGCGGGCGCAAGCGACGCCGAGGCGGCGGCCGCCCGCAAGGTGCTGATGCGCGAGCGTCATCGCGTGGCGGGCAAGGTCGTGGACGACTTCGACCGCAACAACTTCAACACCGCCATCGCCGCCATCATGGAGCTGGCCAACGCTGCGGGCGACTACCTGCGCAAGGTCGGCCCCGAGCAGCGCGCCGCTTCCGCTGACGAGCAGGCATTCGCCACCGAGATCGCCGAGGTGCTGGTGAAGCTGCTGGCGCCTATCTGCCCGCACATGACCGAAGAGCTGTGGCACGACGTGCTGGGTCACGAGGACTCCATCCACACTGAGGAGTGGCCCGAGTTCGACTCCGAGAAGGCCAAGGACGACGAGGTTGAGCTGGCCGTACAGGTCAACGGCAAGGTGAAGGTGCGCATCACCGTTGCGGCCGATGCTGCTGAGGACGACGTGAAGGCCGTGGCGCTTGAAGCCGTGAAGGCCGCCGTGGAGGGCAAGGACCTGAAGAAGGTCATCGTCGTTCCCGGACGCTTGGTGAACATCGTCGCGAAGTAGCCGTATCGCCATATGGAGCGCAAACGCGGTGTCGCAGAAATGCGGCGCCGCGTTTTTTTGTTGGCTCTGTTGAGCCAATTTCGGCACCGCGTCATGCACCCCTGACGATGCGTTGCAGAAAATGGGGAGCACGGTATCCGTTCGTTCTTGAAGCATTTCTCTTTGCTATTTCGACCCTGGGCTAACGAAGCTATTTGCTCGGGGAAGGGGCATTGCCTGGTCGAGGGCGCGCTATACGGGTGCCGGCGGTTGACCGGTGTGGGCAGAAGGCGATAGCGGCATGCGCGCCTTGGAATAGCGAAAGCGTTTGGGCGCTGGGGCGAAGCGGGGGTGCGTTATCGCGGCAAGCCGAAAGCGGGTTGCGCCAAACGGGGCTCTTTGCTTTTCCGGTTAAGTTTGAGTGACGTTGTTGCGCCGTTGTTTGCAAACGCTTGCGAGGGGCTTTCGCCGTTTGTTATTGTCGATTGCCTATGAGTGCGAAGAAACATAAAGGATGCCTAAGGCGGGTGCTGGACATGGTTGTGGCGGCGGTTCTGGCCGTCGTCGCGGTGTTTGCCGTGACGAACGTGGTGACCATCGTGGGCGCGAAAGGTTCCATCGTGTCGGCGGAGGAAGCTTCTATCAGCAGCGCGGACGCAATCGTGGTGCTGGGCGCTTCCGTGTACGCAGATGGTACGCCGTCGGGGATCCTGCAGGATCGGCTGGACGACGGCATCGCGCTGTATTTCGCCGGCGTTGCGCCAAAGATTATCATGAGCGGCGACAACGGGACAGCATCGTACAACGAAGTGCGCGTGATGAAGCAGTACGCCATCGCGCGGGGCGTGCCGAGCGAGGACATCTTCTGCGACCATGCCGGGTTCTCCACTTATGAAAGCATGTATCGCGCGAAGTACGTGTTCGGCTGCGAACGCATTGTGGTTGCCACTCAGACGTATCACCTGTACCGCGCGCTGTGGTCGGCGAAGAGTCTAGGCATGCAGGCAACGGGTGTGCCGAGCGATTACCGGGAATATCAAAAGCAGCTGCAGTACGATATCCGCGAGATTCCCGCGCGCACGAAGGATTTCTTCAAGGCGCTGCTGCGCGTGCCTTCGACGTACGTAGGCGACGCCATCAGCCTCGACCAAGACGGCGACGTGACGAACTAGGGGGCGTTTCCTCGGTTCGCGCGGTGTTGTGGCCTGATTGCGGGGTAGCGGGGCGGACGATGCCCATGGGGTGCTTCGGGCAATGTTACTTGCAGGGGGGCGCTGCGGTTCTTTAGGAGAATTGCAGCGCCCCCCTGTTTTGTTTGGCACTAGCGGCTTTGCGCCTGTGCGGTTAACGAGAGTGGCTTGCGGCGGTGCAATGCGTGCCGGCGCTTCTGGCTCCCTCGGCGAATCGGGTGCGCGATTTGGCTTGCGGTCGGTTCTGCTAGGCGTTCAAACGGTTTTCGAAGAGGCTGATGAGCTCTTCACGCGAGTGGATGCCGAGTTTCGCGTAGACGTTCTTCGAATGAGTGCGTACGGTGTTTTCCGAGATGAACAGCTCGTTGGCGATGAACGTTTTGCTGCGCCCGTGGGCGATGAGCAGGGCTACGTCGATTTCGCGGGCGGTGAGCCCGTGCTCGGTGCGCAACCAGTCGCGAACTTGCTGGTCGGGGTTGGCTTGCGGCTGCTCGGGCTGCGCGGCGGCAGGGTGATTCGGCAGCTGCGCTTGTTCGCCGCCTGCAATACTCGATGCTTCGTTGGGTGCGTCGCCGGGTGCTTCGCTTTCCGTCCCCTGAGCCGCCCGCGCTTCTGAAGCGTTGCGCTTGCTCTTGTTCGCGCTGGTGTTGCCACTCGCTGTTTCCGAACTTTGTGCTGCTTGCGCGTTTGCCGGGGCTTGTTCGATGCTGCTTTCGCTATGTGCTGCTTGTTTATGTGGCCGATTTGCGACTACGGTGTTATCCGGGGCTTCGGGCTTGGCGTCATCATCGTAGGTGAAGAGTTTGCGCGTGCGCGGGAGGTTGTCTGAGAGCAGGCAGACCATGCTCAGCGACAGAGCGAACACGATGAAGCCGAGCGTCACGCTCTCCGATATCGTCATGGGCGACAGGGCGAACACGATCGTGCGGCCGAAGTCACGCGAAAGGACGCGTGCGGCCCAGGCGCCGCCGAAGATGACGTATGGGTGCATCGACGAATGGCGCGCGACGTCTTGTGCGGTGACGAACAGCACGCACAGCATGAGGCTGTCGGCGATGTTGATGATGGCGACGGCGACTTCGGTCGCGGTGCCCGGCAGGGCCATGAGAACGAACGCGCCCACCGCGGCGATCATGATTTCAATGCGCCAAAGCAGCGAGAAGCTGATGCGGCGGCCTTTCACGCCGATCCACCACAGAAAGCCTGCGCTGATGGCCACGACGCCGAGTTGGTGCACGAGGCGAACGGGCAGCTCGAAGGGGACGGGGCTGCCCGCGGGAAACCCGCGCGACAAGCCGAGTGCCAGGCCGAACACGGCGATGCCGCCGATGATGAGGGCGAGCGACAGCTTGGGCTCATCATCGTAGGGGTGCTCGGCGGCCTTCCCAAATTGCATGGTGGCGAAAACGTTGCCGGTTGCGTGGCCGGTGCTGCGTTGCCGGCCTGCGAGTGCAGGCGAAGCGGCTGCGCCCGCGGTGGCGTTGCCTGATTTGCCTTGCTGGCCTGTGACGATTGACGTCTGGCCATTGCAATTTGCGTTCGCGTCTTGATTACGGTCGCTTGCGCCGCCCAGCGGAATGTCGCCGGTGTGGGTTCGCGCCCGTTCGTAGCACAGGATGGCGATAGCGGGCATGAGCAGGCTGATAGTGTAGCGCGAAGCTTCGGGCAGAACGCTGACCGCAAGTCCGCCGATAGACCCGAGCGCGAGCGATGCGAACGCATACATGAGTGCGGGCTTCAAGGGCAGCCGCGCGTACGCACATGCCCACATGCCGCCGCCGAACGCGCCTGCAACGCCGACGAGCAGCGCACCTGCAGTGGCGATGCGGCTGTCGCAAAGCGAGCAGCTGGCGAGCATGAGTAGCGGCGCCGCCAGCATGAGCACCACGGCGATGATGGCGAGCATCCGCTCGGTACGCGGTGTGGGCGGTTTGCGCCACGCCATGGCGGCGGCAATGAGAAATGTCAGGCCGTAGGTGAGGTTGCTGAGGATGGTGATGACGCCGTTGTCGGACTGCGCATAGCCGCCGAACTGGTTGACCTGCAGCCACACGCGAAGCGCGGCAAGGCCCAGGAAGCAGGGCATGAATGGCGAACCGAACCAGCGGACAAGCAAGCCGTCGTTGGTCGCTTCGGGCCGTTGCGAACCACGGCGTTCGCCAACAGTAGCGTCTACTGCGCTCTGTTCGTTCGCGTCCGGGGAAACCTGATTGCTTGCGGCATTAGCGGAGTTGCCTTGACTGGAAATTGTGCCTGTGCTGCTGCCCGCGTTCGATGCGCGCACGCTGCGCGTTTGCGCGGTTGCGTCCAGATTGTCGGCGCCGATGTGTGCGGCCATGCGGTTGCTTCCCTTCTTCGTATTCTCGCAAATTATAGCAGTCCGTCCGAGTTGCTGATATGGGGCGGCACTAGTCCCCTCACACGAAGCGTGTGATATCGAATCCCCAGGTCAAACGCTCGCGCCGAAAATCACCCGCTCAGTTTCACACGATAGGTGGCTTCTGAGGGCGCGCGTGCGCGCCTACTATGAACCGCGTTGGACACCCAAGAAAGCGAATCGCGGGGAAGGCGAGAAGCGGCGGGCCCGATGTGAAACGGGCTTTGCGCGATTCGCGAAGGAAAAGGAGGGACGAACATGCAAACGGGGAATGCGCGGGCTTTGACCCGCCGTCAGTTCGCTGCGCTTGTGGGCGGTGGCATGCTGGCGCTTGCGGGCGGCACCATGATCGGATGCACGCCGAAAAGCGAGGCGTCTGAAAAGGTGTCGCGGACGGTGTCGTGCGACGTGCTGGTGGTCGGCGGCGGTGGAGCGGGTGTTTCCGCAGCCGCGATGGCGGCAGGCGCCGGTGCGAACACTATCCTCATCGAGAAGGAGGCGTGGCTTGCCGGATCGAGCTCGCTGGCGCTCGGCAACTTCTACGGCGCGGGCACGCAGCTGCAGAAGGAAAAGGGCATTGACGACAACGCCGGGGACTTCTTGGCCTATCTGCTGCGCCGCGGCGGCGACAAGCTTGATCGCGACATCCAGGTGATGTGCTCGCAGGAGTTCGGCAAGACGGTCGATTGGCTGCGCGAGGAACTGGGCGTGCCGTTCAAGGACACGCTGGCGCTCAAAGGTACCGACACCGTGCCGCGTGCGCACAACTGCAAGAACAGCGCCATGGACGCGCTGCGTGCCGTGACGGCGCTGGCGCGCGAAAACGGCGTGCAGTTCCACTTCGGCATGCCGGCCGAGTCTCTTGTGGTCGACAATGGTGCCGTGACTGGCGTGCTGGCGCGTAGCGGTGCGGGCGAACTTGTGCAGTACAGCGCGAAGAAGACCATCATGGCCACGGGCGGCTTCTGCCGCAACCCCGAGATGATCGACAAGTACATGCCCGACTATTCCGGCGTGTACACCGAAGTCGGCGTGGGGCTGACGGGCGAGGGCCTGCAGATGGGTCTGAACATCGGCGCAGACTACATCGGCCACGGTGGCACGAATGGCATCCTCGCTTGCCCGGTCGAGCCCGGCCAGTCGAAGCTCATCAGCGCGAAGGCCATGTGGGTGAACTCCGCCGGCGAGCGTTTCGCCAACGAAGGCGGCCAGACGCACGACATTTACTACCAGGTGGCGCATTTCTCCGACCAGAAGTTCTTTGCCGTGTACGATCAGGCCATGTACGACGCGCTTAACGACACGTTGAAGGCGAACTTCGATCGCGGGCTCGAAAGCGGCGTGTTCGCGAAGGGCGACACGGCGGCCGAGGCTGCAAACACGTTGGGCGTGAACGGCTCGGCGCTGCAGGCGTCGCTTGACACTTACAACGAGATGGCGCATGCCGGCGAGGATGCCCAGTTCAAGAAGAAGGCGGCCAACCTTAAGCCCATCGAGACTGCTCCGTTCTACGTGCTGACCATGGGCGTGTGCACGCATGGCAGCTTCGGCGGCTACCACGTGAACACCGACCTGCAGGTTCTCGACACGTCCGGCAACCCCATTCCGAACTTCTACTCGGCGGGCGAGGTGTGCTGCGGCTCGTTTATCTACGACGACTATCCGTCGGGCGGCTGCGGCCTGAACTGGTCGTACACATCGGGCAGGCTGGCCGGCGAAAAGGCTGCTGCTGCGGCGGCGCAGGCGTAGGGACACGGGTAAGCGATAGGAGGCAAGGAAGATGACTGAAATCGAGAATCGCGAAGAGGCCGCGCAGACCACGCCGTCGCCGCGCAAGCACAAGCGGGGCGTCACCGTTGCGGTGGTGGTCGTAGCGGTGCTGATCGTTGCCGGCTGCGGCATGTTCGCATGGCATGAGACGCCGAGCTTTTGCGGAACCGTGTGCCACACGCCCATGTCGACGTACCTGGATACGTACGAGGCAACGCCGAACACGCAGGGCGTCGACGCGTACGGCAACGAGGTGTCGAACACCAATTCCATGCTGGCGGTCGTGCATGCAAGCGCAGGCCAGGGCTGCATGAGCTGCCACGAGCCGTCGATCGACCAGCAGATGAGCGAAGGTGCGGCCTGGGTGAGCGGCAACTACGAGTACCCGCTGCCCGAGCGCAGCGTGAGCGACCTCATGGTCGATTCTGGCAAGGAAGGCGCTTCCGAGGCGTTCTGCCTGAAGAGCGGCTGCCATGACGCCATCGGCATCACGTCCCGCGACGACCTGGAGAAAGTGACGGAGAACATGCCGTTCAACCCGCATTCCCAGCGCCATGGCGACATCGACTGCGGCACGTGCCACAAGGCGCACCGCGCGTCGACGCTGTACTGCACGCAGTGCCACGCCGAGGCGGTAGACGAACTGCCGGCGGGCTGGGTGACGTACCAGGATTCCCAAGCGCAGATTGCCGAGCGGTAAGTCGGCAAAGGCTATCGTGAAAGCGAAAGCGCCGCGATCCAACTGGGTCGCGGCGCTTTTGTGTTCGGGCTATTCCTTGAGGTCTTTCGGGTTGAACGTTTCCACAAGATCTAGTAGCTCTTGCTTTTTGTGGACGTCGAGCTTGGCATAGATGCGCTTGCTGTGCGTGCGGATGGTGTTCTCGGACACCACCAGCTGTTCGGCGATGCGCGCGACGGTGTTGCCGCGCGCGATGAGCTCCATGACCTCGGTTTCGCGCGCCGATAGGCGGTAATGCTGGCGCACAAGCGCCGCCTGCTTCGAAAGGCGGTCTTGGTACGTGGGGCCGTCGGCGCTCCTGGCGGGTGTGGGCTGCGGGGCCGCGGCGTGATCGTTGGCGGCTGCGCTGCCTTGCTCGGCGGTGCTGCGGCCGCCGCTTGCGGATTGCTGACCAACGGCTTTGCGCACATCGCTTTCGCCGCGGGCTTCGGCACTTGCTGTGCCGCCCTCGCCGCCGGGGCCCGCATTTTCTTCGACTGCTAGCGGGATGATGATGGGCTTGACGCTGCTGCCCGAGCTTTGGCCCGCGTAGGGGCAGGCGGCGGCGCAGCTGTCAAGCATTACGGTGGCGCGCGCGGTCTCGCCGCCGGGGGCCGCTTCGCCTTCATCAAGATCGGTCAGACGCTCCTCAACATCGGCTGCGCTCAAAGCACCTGCCGCCGCGCCGGCCATAAGCTCGATGTCCTCGGCGTCGGCGCCTGCCAGCGCGCGCTTGAAGCCGCCCTGCCCGATGAAGAACATAAGCCCCAGCAAATACACGGCCACCAGCGCCACGATGGCTGTGGGCTCCATGCCGATGACGCGGATTTGCTCGGCGAACGTGCCGGCCAGAAATCCCACGTCGTGCAGCGCGTATACCACGCCGGCCACGAAGCCGTAGATGAACACGGGGTTGATGCCGCGGTCGCGCGAGACTTGCGCGCATTGGATCATCATAAGCACGATGCCCACGCTGTACACGGCGTACAAGATGGCGGCCTGCCAGCGGGCGTAGCCGATGGTTAAAAACGGCAGCAGCAGAAACGACGTGATGATGATGGGAAACGCCACGCGATAGGCGCTGCTGACGTTCATGCGCACGTTCTTGAACTGCCACAGCACCAGCACGCCGGCGCCGGCAACAAGGCAGCCGAGCATGGACATCATGTTCACCAGGCTGCCTACTTGTGGCTCGCCGATGGCAAGCGCGCGCATGACACCCGCGCAAAACGCCATGGCGCCGATGCACAGGGCGGGGCGCCAGTAGTCGCGCAGCACGCGTCGATACACCTGCGGATGGTCTCGCGGGATGTCGTCGAACATGGGCTGGCGCAGGTCGATTTCGCGGCTTTTCAGCGTGATGGCAAGTGCGAACAGCGGCATGAACACCAGCGGGATCAAAAACGCGGTAACGGCTTGCGGGATGGCATACAGCGCGAAATAGAGAAGCGCGCCGTACGCGGTTCCCAGGATGAGGTCGTGGTTGCCGCGGTCGGTGTCAAGGCTGGCGAACAGGCGCTGCCACAGCATATAGAAGCCCGCTGAGCCAAGGCCCAGCAGCGCGCCGCCGGCTACAACAAGCGGCAGCGCGGCGTCGTGAACATAGATGGCGCCGATGAGGCAGCACCAACCCAGCAGGTACGGCGCGCTGGCAAGCATGACGATGAACTTGCGCGTGGGGCCGGGGAAGTAGTACACGCCCAAGGCGCTGGCGAAGTAGCACAGCGAGAACACAAGCGATTGCGCTAAGAAGAACCAGAACGTGATCTCCGGCGTTTGGAAATTCATGGGCAGAAACGGGAACACGCCGCCCCAAACGCCGGCGGCGTTGATGGCCAAAAACAGCGCGTAGCCAAGCGAAGCCAAGTTTGGCTTGAACGTGCGTGCTATATCGGAGAAACGGGTTCGTGCCACGGTCGTCCTCGTCTATGGTGGCGCGTCGATGCGGTGCGGCCGTCGCCCTCCTTGGCGTTTCGGCGGCCGCGCCTTGTCGTGCGCAAGCGTTGAGCTGCATGTGCGCGCAGCAATAATCTCCCTTGAACAGTATAGCGTCCCGCAAGGCTCATTGTGTCACATGCTGCCGCGTGTGATAGCTTCTGACCTGGGTAAACGAAAAATTCGCACGTTTTATGTGACACGACCGCGTAGGCGGCGCGGTAAGGTTTGCCCATCAAATCCGCGCTCAAGGGAATGACGAGTCCCGCTGAGGATGGGTGCGGCGCGCGGCGGAAAACGCCGTGCGAAGGAGGCGCGTCTGCCGCAGCAAGAGGCTGTTTCGGCAAGGCGCGAAACGAAACGAAGGGGGAGGCAATGCAAGACATGCCATGCATGAACCGTCGCACGTTCGTCAAGTCGACTGGTGCGCTGGGTGCTCTGGCAGCTGTCGGCGGCGCTGCTGCAACGGGCGCAAACCTGTTCAACGCCACTGAACCTGCGCACGCAGAATCCGAGGAGAAGATCGTCTACACGCATTGCGCCGTGAACTGCGGTTGCTGCTGCGTGTGGAAATGCCACGTCCAGGACGGGGAAATCAAGTTCATCGAATCCGACAACACGGGCTCCGGCGATTTCGCCGATCCGCAGATGCGCGCTTGCCTGCGCGGCCGCTCTGCTCGCCGCTGGCTGCAAAGCTCCGAGCGCCTGAACTACCCCATGAAGCGCGCGGAGGGTGCAAAGCGTGGCGAAGGCAAGTTCGAGCGCATCTCGTGGGACGAGGCTCTTGACACCATCGCAAGCGAGATGAAGCGTATTCGCGAAAAGTACGGCGACGAGTCCATGTACCTGCAGTACGCCTCTGGCGTGACTATGGGTGTTTGGGGTTCCAGCCCGGTCGGCCGTTTGCTGAACCTTACGGGCGGCTACCTTACCTACTATGGTACGTACAGCAACGGTCAGCTGATGCGTTCTTCTTTCTATACGTATGGCGAAGCGGGCGGCTACGGGAGCAACTATCAAACGCTGCAGGACAACGAGCTTGTGGTCATGTTCGGCTCGAGCCCCGTTGAAACCCGCATGGGCGGCACCGGTCAGGGCAACAACCTGGTGTACGCTCGCGAAAAACACAACCTGCGCATCATCAACATCGACCCGCGCTTGAACGACACGGCAGCTGGCGACAACACCGAGTGGATTCCGATTCGCACGGGCACTGACGCCGCGCTGTGCGCAGCTCTGTCGTACGAGATCATCAACAACGGTTGGGCTGACGAAGAGTTCCTGCACAAGTATTGCGTCGGCTATGACGAGGAGACGCTGCCTGAGTCTGCAAAGGGCAAGAACGCCTCGTACAAAGACTACATCCTGGGCACTGGCTACGACATGACGCCGAAGACCCCTGCATGGGCTTCGAAGATCACGTTGGTTCCCGAACAGCGCATCAAGGACCTTGCTCGCGAAATGCACGAGGCGAACCCCGTGTTCATCACCCAGGGTTACGGCTCTCAGCGCCACTCCAACGGCGAGGCAACGGGCCGTGCCATCATGGTTCTGCCGCAGCTGCTTGGCCAGATCGGCAAGCCGGGCATGAACGACGGCCGCCGCGAAAACAAGATCGGTTTCGCCATGAGCGGCTTCCCCGCGGGCAAAAACGCGGTGAGCACGCAGATTCCGTTCTTCCTGTGGTACAAGGCCATCGAGGCGCCTGAAACCATGACGAACCTGAACTCCGGCATCATGAAGGCCGAGAAGCTGAAGAGCGGCATCAAGTTCCTGTTCAACTATGCCGGCAACGCTTTGACCAACCAGCATTCCGACATCAACCACTCGCACGACGTGCTGGTTGACGAATCGAAGTGCGAGTTCATCGTGTGCTGCGACGTCTTCATGACCGACTCTTGCAAGTACGCTGACATCCTTCTGCCTGACCTGACCAGCCAAGAGCAGCTGAGCCTGGTTGGCGCGCCGTACAACGACAACCTGAAGGCCATCATCTACGGCCAGCCGGTGTACGAAGAGAAGTTCGAGCGCCGTGGCATCTACGAGGTGTGCTCGGAACTCGCGAAGCGCCTGGGCGTGTACGACGAGTACACCGACGGTGGCAAGACGCGCGAAGACTGGACGAAGAAACTCTACGAGGACTTCCGTGCGAAGAACCCGCAAATCCCCACGTGGGAAGAGGGCGTCAAGATGGGCTTCTACAAGGAAGAACGCGTCGGCGAACTCATCGCGCACCAGAAGTTCATTGCCGACCCCGAGGCCAATCCGCTGAAGACTCCTTCCGGCAAGATCGAGATTTACTCCGAAGACCTGGCGAAGATCAGGGACACATGGGATCTTGAAGAGGGAACCGTTGAGCCGATCCCGTTCTTCGACCCAGGCTTTGAGAGCTACCAGGACCTGAGCGACGAGTATCCGCTGCTGATTCAGGGCTTCCACTACAAAGCGCACACGCACTCTTCGTACGCGAACAACCAGATCGTGCAAGATGCTGCTCCGCACTTCGCGTGGATGAACCCTGCCGATGCCGAGTCTCGCGGCATCAAGGACGGTGACACCGTGAAGGTGTTCAACGATCGTGGCGAGATTCGCATCCTTGCGAAGGTTACGCCGCGCGCCATGCCTGGCCATGTGTTCATTCCGCAGGGCTCTTGGCACAACGCCGACATGTCTGGCGATCGCGTTGACTACGGTGGATGCATCAACACGCTGACCATTGCGAAGCCGACGCCGCTCGGCAAGTGCAATCCGCAGCACAGCAACGTCGGTCAGGTTGAGAAGGCATAAGGGGGGTAGCAAGGATGACTCAGAAAGCGTTCTTTTTCCATGGTCAGCGCTGCACCGGCTGCAAAACCTGCCAGCTGGCTTGCGCCGACTACCATGATTTGAGCAAAGAGTTCTGGTATCGCCGCGTGTATGAAGTGTGCGACGGCTCTTGGAAGCAGGATTCCGATGGCTGCTGGACGGCGGACACGTTCGCGTACTACACGTCGGTGGCTTGCAACCATTGCGACAATCCGGCGTGCACGAAAGTGTGCCCGACAACCGCCATGCACAAAGATCCCGAAACGGGCCTGGTCACGGTTGATGCCGATAAGTGCATCGGCTGCGGTTACTGCCACATGGCGTGCCCGTACAACGCTCCGCGTGTCGATCGCGAAAAGGGTCATAGCGTGAAGTGCGACGGCTGCGCTGAGCGCGTTGCCGAGGGCAAAATGCCCATCTGCGTCGAGGCGTGCCCGATGCACGCCCTGGAGTTCGGCGATGTCGACGAGATGAAGAAGAAGGGCGAGCAGGCAGATTTCGCGCCGCTGCCCGAGAAAAAGTACACGTCTCCTAACCTGTACGCGACCGCATCGAAGCACGCCGTGCCGAGCGGAAGCGAAAAAGGTAAGGTTATGAATCCCCTGGAGGTGATGTAGCATGATGGCCGAGTTGCCTTTGGCTCTGTTCACCACGCTGGCGCCTGTTGCCGCAGGCGCGTTCATCGCGCTGGCCGTGGCTTTCTTCACCACGAAGTTCTCTGACGAGCAGCTGAAGAAAATCGACCGCATGACCACCATCCCGGTTGTTGTGCTGATTGTGGGCTTCATCTGCGCGTTCTTCCACCTGGCCAACCCCATGCATGTGTTCGGCGTGTTCGCCGGCGTGGGTTCAAGCCCGCTGTCCAACGAGCTGGTTGCCGGCTGCGTGTTCGCCGTGCTGGCCATCGTGTACTGGATCGTGGCGCTTGCCGGCAAGCTGGGCGAGGGCGCTCGCAAGGGCTTCTCCGCCGTTGTTGCCGTGATGGCCGTGGTGTTCGCGTGCTTCACGGGCGCTGCCTACATGATGGGCACCATCGCCTCGTGGAACACCCCCATGGTTCCCGTTGCCATCGTGGGCTTCTGCCTGCTTGGCGGCGTGTCCCTCGGCGTGCTGGTGCTGGCGCTGGCCGGTGCTCTTGAGGATGCCGTGGCTGGCAGCTTCAAGATGGCGGCTCTGGTTGTGGCTGTGGTTGGCCTGGTGCTGGGCATTGCCGGCACGGTTGCCCAGGTCATGGGCGTCTCCGGCATGAGCAACGCGCTGGTTGACGGCGCCGACCTGGTTGCCGGCGCAACCGCCCCCATGTGGGTGGGCGTCATCTGCCTGGTGGTTGCCGCCGCCGCTGCGTTCGCCGCGCTGCGCAACACGAAGTCTGCGGCGCTGGCTGCTGTGGCCCCCGTGGTTGCCTTGGTGGGCGTGTTCGCTTGCCGCATGGCGTTCTACGCAGTGCAGCTGAGCGTTGGCCTGTACATCGGCTAGTGGTTTAGCGATTCAAAGGGCGCGTCCGGCATGCGGGCGCGCCCTTTGCTATATCATGGTTGTTTCCGAACAACGAGAGGGGATTGCATGGCGAATCTTGACGAAGCGACGCTTGAGAGCGTGGCGTTTCTAGGCAACACGCTTGCCCCGTTTTTCCTGCAGGATCCGCGCACGGGCCTGGCGGGCGCCGAATTCGCGGCGGTTGCCGCGCTTGACGCGCAGGCCGCCGGCGCGGAGTGGCCGTTTGCAGACGAGGCCGAGGCTACGCGCGATTTGGCGATGATGGTGGAAGGCCTTGCCGAAAGCCGCGCAATGAGCGAGGGCGGCGCGTTTTGCGGTGACGACGATTTGATGTGGGAATATCGCCGCTTGTTCATCGGCCCCGGCGCGAAGCCCGCACCGCCGTGGGGTTCGGTGTATACCGACCGCGAGTGCGTGGTGTTCGGCGATACCACGCTTGAGCTGCGCGCATGGATGCGCGAGCACGGCGTGGCGCGCATTGTTGACGAGCGCACGCCCGAGGACCACATCGGCCTGCTGCTGGCTTTGATGGCGTGGCTGGCGCAGTATCAGCCCGAGAATCTGGAAGAATTCCTTCGCCTGCACCTGCTCACGTGGGCGGGGCACTTCCTGGACGAGCTGGCCGAAGCCGCCGAGCACCCGTTCTACGAGGGGCTTGCGCGCCTGACGAAGGCAAGTTTGGACGGCTTGCAAGACGCACTGGGGCTTGAGGTGGAAACGCCCCGCTTCTATCGATAACCATTGCTGTGCAGGTTGGTTGGGCGTGTGTTCGGCCAACCTGTTTGCGTATGCGGGCGCGCCGCCGGGTGCTGTCCGCCGTGGGGGAAGCTGATGATTTCAGGGTTCGATACCGCATTCGGCGAAGTGACGCTGGTGTTGTTCACCACGCTGGCGCCATCGGGCGCAGTTGCGCTTGCCATTGTGGCGGCGGTGCTGCTGTTCGCGAAGCTGGGCGATGACGTTCGCGCGCGCATCAACAAGTTCATGTGCATTCCGCTGGTGGTGACCATGGTGGGGCTTATCGCGTCGGCTACGCACCTGGGCAATCCCGCCAACGCGCTGTACGTGTTCATGCACGTGGGGTCAAGCCCGCTTTCGAACGAGGTCACCAGCGCGGTGGTGCTTCTAGCGTGCTGCGGCCTGTACTGGCTGTATTCGTTTTCGGCGAAGCCCGTGGCTTGGTTGCAGCGGGCGGTGCTTGTTTTGATTATGGTTACGGGCGCGGTGTTCGTTGCCATGGTGTCCGTTGCGTATTCCGTTGACACCATTCCCACGTGGAATCTGCCGACCGTGCCCGTTTCGCTGTGGCTGAATGCGCTGGTGGAAGGGCCTTTGCTGGCGGCGCTCACCCTGTATGTTGCGCGCTGGGGCGCGCTTGCGGGGCGCTTCGGCCTGGCGTTGATGAGCGTGCCCGTGGTGGCGCTTTTCGCCAACGTGACGGTGTACGCGGCGCAGGGGAACATGATGGCTGAGCTGGGCAACCCGGTGACAGCCGCGGTTGAGCTGGTTCCGCATTACTGGCAGATGCTTGCCGCAGCAACGGTGCTTGCGCTTGCCGGGTGCGTGTTGGCGGCCGCCACGATGCACGTGGTGTCGCGGCGCGCGGGGCGAGTTCAATCTGCCGGGGCGCTGCTTGCGTTTTCGAAGCGGGTGGCAACCAGGCTGTGCGTTGCGTGCCTGCTGTCGTTCGCCGGCATCTTCATCATGCGTTTCGCGTTCTACATGATGCGCCTAACGGTGGGCGTTGCCGTGTAGGTGGGTTCCTTTCCCAATGAAAACGGGCCCCGTGCTTGCAGCGAACTGCTGCTTGCACGGGGCCCGTTTCGTTTACTGCGCTTCGGCGCGGTCGGCCAGGTAGCGTTCCATGCTGAAGTGCGTGATGTCGCTGCGGTTGATCACGCCGACGATGATGCCGTTGTCAAGCACGGGCACCTTCTTTAGGTGGTTCTCGCCAAGCACGCGGCACACTTCGGGCAGGTCGGCGTGCACGTTCACGCCGATGATGCCCTTCGCCCCGATGTCGGAGGCCTTCATGCTCATAAGGTGCTCGAGCTTGTGCGCGTAGTCCTTGTGGTCGGCGTAGGCGTCCACGGTCTGCACGATCATGACCACGGGGTCCATGATCATCTGGCCGCGCTTGGACAGGTAGCGCATGATGTCGCCGTCGGAAATGAACCCGGTGGGCTTGCCGGCTGCGTCCACCAGCGGTGCGGCGCTGATGTGGTTGTTCACCAGCAGCTGCATGGCTTCAAGCACGGTGGCGTCCTCGGGCAGCGTGTACACGTCGCGCTTCATGATCTGCTCGATAAGGCTGCGATGCTTGTTGTCCTCGTCGGCGGCTGCCTCGTCGCCGGGCTTGTTGCGCACCAGCGCCACGGTCAGCACGAAGCCGATGACGCACAGCGCCGTGGCAACCACGAACGCCATGTGGATGCCGAACACGCCGGCGGTTGTGGCGTCGGTGGAGCCGGCCACGGCGTTTTGTACGGCCGTGGACGTCGACACGATGATGGCGGTGCCCAGCGAGCCTGCCACCTGGCGAAATGTGTTCTGCACTGATGTGCCGTGGTTCACTAGCTTATCGGGCAGGGCGTTCATGCCCCATGTGGAGATGGGCATGTTCACCAGCGATAGGCTGAACAGGCGCACGGTGTAGATGACGGTGAGCGTAACCAGCCCCGTGCCCGGGCCCATGAAGACGAACGCCGACGTGGTCAGCGCCAGGATGCCAGTGCCGGTGACGGCCAGCACGCGCGGGCCGTGCTTGTCGAACAGGCGGCCGGCAACCGGGCCCATGGCGCCCATGATAATGGCGCCGGGCAGCAGCACCAGGCCCGATGTGGTGGCCGAAAAGCCCATGTAGGACTGCAGCAGGATGGGCAGCAGGATGCCGCCGGCAAGCAGCGCGCCCTGCACCAGCATGACGATGATGGTGGCGATGAGGAATTTGCGGTTGGCCAGCACGCGCACCTGCAGCATGGGCTGCTCCATACGCAGCTGACGGCGGAAGAAGAACACGAGCGCCACGGCGCCGATGACCACGCCGGTGGCGGAATCGGCGGTCACGCCGTAGCTGCCGATGGCCGAAAGCCCGTACAGAAGCCCGCCGAAGCCGATGGTGGACAAGATGACGGAGAGCACGTCAAGCGTGACGTCCTTGTTCGTTTCGCCGCCGCGCTCAAGTACCGCGCCGGCGAAGAAGATGACCACCAGGCACAACGCCGCGATGATCCAGAACATGACATGCCAGTTCGCCTGGTCGATGATGATGCCGGCAACGGTGGGGCCGGCGGCAGGGGCGAACGCGATGACGATGCCGAACACGCCCATGGCCGTGCCGCGGCGGTCGACGGGGAACGTCCACATGAGCACGGTCATCACCAGCGGCATAAGGATGCCGGCGCCGGCGGCCTGCACCAAACGGCCGCCCAGCAGCACGGGGAAACTTGGGCCCCAGGCGGCAAGCGCGGTGCCGCACGTGAACAAAATCATGGACGTCAAGAACAGTCGGCGCGTGGTGAAGCGATCGGTCAGGAAAGCGGTGATGGGCACCATGATGGCGTTGACCAGCGTAAACCCGGTGGTCAGCCACTGCGCCGTTGCGGCGTCGACGCTCATTTCGGACATGATGGACGGCAGCGCCGGCGACACGACGGTTTGGTTGAGCACCGTGACGAATGTGCCGAACACGAGCACGGCGAGCATGACGACCTGCTTGCGGGTAAGACCCCAGTTAGCCATGAGCGGCTCCAATCTGTGCGGCATGGCGCAGCCGCGTTGCGTCCGCAGAGTGCACAAGCCAAGGGCGGCCCGTAAGGCTCGCCAAACGCATATGCGCTCGCGGATTCGAATAGGGAAAGGCGCCGAACAAAAACGACGTCCCCGGCGCAAAAACGCGCCGGGGACGTCGTAAGACGCCGCTGTGTTGTTTCTTATGGTAGCGCGCGCGGAAAATCGTTGACGTGCGAAGTGCGCGAATCACAGAATCCTTTCGCTGTCAACAAATAACGTGCACAATTTGGGGAACAATGTCGCCTTGCGTGAAGCTTTTCGTCCCTAGCGTTTGTTCACGATGAGGCTTTCCGCCACGCTTTTCAGCTTCTTGAAATCGGTGATCACGAGTGCGCCGTGCTGTCGTTCCACGCATTCGGCCTTGCGCAGGGCGCTGACGCTGTTGGTGATCGAGTTCACGTGCACGCCGAGCATTTCGGCCAGCTCTTCGTTGGAAAACGGCACGATGGCCGGCGCATGTGCGGCGCCGAATTCGTTCATGAGCGTCAGCAGCAGCGCAGAAAACCGCTGCAGCACGGGGTAGATGGCCGCGTTGACCGCCTCGCGCGTCTGCAGCGCCATCATCTCGAACAGATACTGCGCCATGGCATAGCACACGTCGCCGTGGTCGCGCAGGTACGCGCCGAACGTGGCGCCGTCGATTTCAAGCAGCTCGACTTTCGTGGTGGCACGCGCGTTGAGGATGGAAGGCTTGCGGTCCTCGTCGTGCTGAAACCCCTGAAAGCCGATGAGCGTGCCCGCCTTGTGAAAGAACACCGTTTTGGAATAGCCGTCGGGCGTGTCGCTGTACAGGCGCACCATGCCGCGCTGGATATAGAACGTCGAGCGGATGTCGTCGCCTTCGCGAAACAGGTAGTCGCCCGGAGCGAGCACGTGCGCCGTCGCCTTGAGCTCGCCGGTTTTCGTGATGCGCTCGACCGTGCTGCTGAGCAGCGGTTTCGGCTGCACGAACAGGCTGATTGCTTCCATATGTTCCCCCGTCCCCTGGCATTCCCATGTCAACACGTCAGAATACCGCATTGCTTGCATGGTAGGAAGGTTCGCGCGCGTAGCAAACATAGTCTTGTCGCTAGTCCACAAGGTTGTGGGCGGCCGTGAACATTGGGGGCGCTGCCCAACCGTGGTGGCCCGCCCCAGCTGTGTGTGGTGGCGGCCCCGCCCTCGCACCTATGCTGCGTCATGCCGCAAAGGCAAGACGAGTTAACAAGACGAGGGAGGACACCATGGGGAACCCGAACGGGCACTGCGCTTCGCCTGCCGAAGCCGCTCCGGAGTACTTCATGCGCGACGGGAAGCTGACCCGCCGCACGTTCATCAAGGGCGTCGGCGCCATCACGGTGGCATCCGCGCTCGGATTCGGCGCGCAGGCATCGCCCGAAGGCGTGGCCGTAGCCGATGAAGCCCCTGCCAAGGCGGGGGAGAAGTCGGTGCACGCGGTGTGCACCGTGAACTGCACGTCGCGCTGCCACCTGCACGGCGCGGTCCGCGACGGCAAGCTCATCCGCGTCGAGCCGGGCAACATGCCGGGTCGTCCGGGTTACGCGAACGCCTGCCTGCGTTCCATGAGCTACATCAAGCACGTGCAGGACGAAAACGCGCGCGTCATGTACCCCATGAAGCGCACGGGCGAGCGCGGCAGCGGCGAATTCGAGCGCATCACCTGGGATGAGGCCATCGACATCATCTCTGAAAAGCTCAATGCCGTGGTGGCGAAAGACCCGAAGAACGCATCGTTCTATTCGTTCACGGGCGACCTGGGCAAGCTGTCGTGGGAAGCTCCCACCCGCTTCGCCGGCTGCCTGGGCGCGACGACGTGGGACGTCGAGGGCATCATGGGCGACCATGGCGCGTCCATGGGCATGACCATGGTGTTCGGCACGCATCGCGGCGCGCACGATTCGCGCGACTACCTGAACTCCAACCTGGTCATCTGCTGGGGCCGCAACCTGGCCGACACGCACACCTCCGAGCTGCGCGACTATGTGGCTGCGCGCAAAAACGGTGCGAAGATCATCGTCATCGACCCGCGCCAGTGCTCGACGGCAGCTATGGCCGACGAGTGGATCGGCATCAACCCGCAGACCGACCCCGCTTTAGCGCTCGGCATGATGAACTGGATCATCGGCCACGACCTGCATGCGAAGGACAAGCTGGTCGAGGAATCCGTGGCCCCGTACCTCATCCGCGAGGACAACGGCAAGTACCTGCGTATGGTCGATGGCAAGGTCGCCGAAAGCACCGCCGACGACGCGGCCGACGCAACGTCCATCGGCTCCACGCCCGCTTCCCAGGGCGACGCCGGTTCGGGCGCGAACACGTACGTGATCTGGGACGAGCTGGCCGGCGCCGCTGTGGATGCCCCGAAAACTGCCGTCATCAAGGCCGGCGAGGTCAAGCCGGCGCTTTCCGGCACGTTCACCGTCGACGGCGTGAAGTGCCGCACGGCGTTCGACCACTTGGTTGACGGCTGCAAGGCTTACACGCCCGAGTACACGGGCAAGATCTGCGGCATCGACCCGGCCGTCGTCGAGCGCCTGGCCGAGGAATACATCACGGCCAAACCCGCCGCTATCCGCATGGGCCAGGGCATGCAGCGCGTGAACCACTCGTATTCCCCGTTCCGCACCGTGGCCACGCTGGCCATGGTCGCCGGCTACATCGGCGTCAAGGGCGGCGGCGCGTCGCACGCAGGCGGCACCGCCACGAACAAGCCCGTCGCCGGTTACACGGGCCCGGTCTACAACTACAAGGACTGGTCGAACACGGGCAAGAAGGCCAACATGGTTCCCTCGTCGCAGCTGTACAACGCCGCGGTCGACCGCAACCCCGTGGGCATCGATTTCCTGTGGATCGCCAACTCCAACCTCATCAACATGTCCCCCGATTCGAACTACATGATCAACCATGTGCTTCCCGCCATCGACTTCATCGTGACGGCCGACCCGTGGTGGACCTGGACGGCGAAGTACTCCGACATCGTGCTGCCGGCAACGTCGTACTGGGAGCATTGGGACCTCATCGACCGCAGCCCGTGGGCGATGTTCAACCAGCCGGCCATCGAGCCTATGGGCGAGAGCAAGTCCGACGTCGAGATGATGACCATGCTGGCGAAGAAGTGCGGCGTGGAGCAGTATTGGGACAAGACTGACGAAGAGTGGATTCGCCAGTTCGTGGGTACCGATCATCCCGCATGGGCCGATCTTGATTGGGACCGCGACGTCGTTGAACAGGGCATTTACGGCCGCTCCGATGCCATCTACGAGCCGGCCATCGTCTACGCCGACGGCGCGGGCTACAAGACCGACACCGGCAAGTTCGAGTTCTACACGGAAAAGATGCTGCCGTTTGGCGAAGAGGTTCCCTCGTGGCTGCCCCCGGCGGAAGACCCGCGCGAAGGCGAGCTGGCCAAGAAGTACCCGCTTGTGTACATCCAGTATCACGACCGTTTGAACGTGCACACGCAGCATATCCTCATCCCCGAGCTTGAGGTGGTGCAGAACGAGCCGCTGCTGCAGATGAACCCGAAGGACGCCGCCGAGCGCGGCCTTTCCCACGGCGACATCGTGCGCGTGTTCAACGATCGCGGCGACATGAAGCTGCGCGTGTTTCTGACCGAGGGCATCGTGCCCGGCACGGTGGCAACGCAAAGCGGTTGGACGCCCGACCACTTCATCGAGGGCTGCTACCAGAACCTGACGCGCATGGCCATTAACGACGCGGAAGAGTCGTACAGCATGACGAATTCGGCGTTCTACGACAACCTGGTCGAAGTCGAGAAGGCCTAAAGGGGGATAGGACATGAGCAACGAAGTTCATTACGGCATGGTCATCGACACCGAGCACTGCGTCGGCTGCCAGACCTGCACGATCAGCTGCAAGATCTCCAACGAGGTGCCGGGCTCTGCCCACTGGAATCATCTGGAAAGCCTCGACGGTGACGTGTTGTACCAGGCCACGGGCACGTTCCCGCGCACGCGCCTGGCGTTTCGCCCGATGCTGTGCAACCACTGCGAAGACCCGGCGTGCGTGAAGCACTGCCCCACCCACGCCATGCACAAGGACGAGGAGACCGGGCTGGTGCTGGTGGACCAGGACCGCTGCATCGCGTGCGGCTACTGCACCTGGACCTGCCCCTACGGCGCTCCGTCCATGGACGACGTGCACCACGTCATGAGCAAGTGCACGTTCTGCAAGGACCGCATTGCCGAGGGTCAAAAGCCGTTCTGCGCTGAAGCCTGCCCGGCCAACGCGCGCGTGTTCGGCGATCTGAACGACCCGGAAAGCGAGCCGAGCCGTTTGCTGCAGCAGAAAAAGGGCGTTCAGTACCTTCCTGAAATGGGTACGAACCCGTCGGTCTATTACGTGTAAGGCGGTTGGTGAACATGATTTTGCATGTGCTTCCTCTGTTGGTGTTCACGACGTTCGCCGGTTTTGCGGCGGGCGCGTATGCGGTCGACGCGGTGTGCGGCAACGGCCGCGAGGCGAAGACTCCTTGGCTGTTCCCGCTCGTGTGCGTGGTGCTGCTGGGTATCGGCCTGTGCGGTACGCTGGCGCACCTGGGCCAGCCGCTGCGCTTCATGAACGGCATGGCGAACCCCGCGTCGGGCATTTCGCAGGAGTCCTACTGGGCTATTGCGCTGGGTGTTGTTATCGTGATTGACCTGGCGCTTTCCTGGCGCGGCAAGACGGTGCGCGCGGTGCGCTGGGTCGGCGGCGCGGTTGCCGTGGGCTTCATGATCGTGACCGGCTTGGCGTACTTCGACTGCCTGGGCCTGGTGGCTTGGCGCGGCGCGGCGACGCTGCCGGTGTTCATCCTGGGCGACGTGGCGCTGGGCGCCGGTCTGTGCGCCGTGCTGGCGAAGGCCGACGACTGGGCGGCAAGCCTGCTCGGCCCGGCGACGGTTGCGGCGCAGGCTGCATGGGGCGTGGCCATCGTGGCCTTCGGCCTGTACCTGCAGCGCAGCGGCCTTGACGCAACGGCCCTGCTGGCGGCAGCCTTCGTGCTGGGCCCGGTGTGCGCTTCCGCGGTTGCGGCAGCGGCACGCTGCGGCAAGCTTGCGGGCAAGACGGCGGGCGTGGTCGTGCTCGTGCTTGCGTTTGCAAGCGTCGTGGTTGCCCGCTACGCGTTCTTCGCGATGGGCGTGGGCGCGTAGGGCTGCGGCCTTCGGCTGGTGATTTCAACCCCCCTCCAAAACCCGGTGGGCGGCTTGTGCCGCTTGCCGGGTTTCTTGCGTTGCGAGGGCGTGGCGCGCGGCTGCGGGCGCGGCGGCGCGGCTGGCTTGCCGGACGCTCTTGCGTTGGGCGCCGCGGCGTTGCGGCTGACCGCGTGGTCGTTCGACCAGCCGCCTCGATGGGGCGCGCGCCGTGCCAAAACCGTTCGCCGGCGCTTTGTTTCCCGGTTGTTAATTCGTGAAATTGGGGGCTTGCGCAACCTGCAGGCTTCCCTTATCGTTCGTGTCACAACTTAATACCTTGAAACCGATGAGGCGGAAGTCAAGCCATCATAAGCGCTCACAGAGAGCGGGTGTTGCTGGGAATCCCGCAGAAATGCTGGGTGGTAAATGGTTCGCCGAGGGAAAGGGGAAAGGTTGGCAGATGCGGCGCAACCGCGCGACATGTGGCAACCGAGTATCTGGACCGTGAGCCTGCGTTAAGGGCAGAACATGTGTTGGCATGTTCGTGAGAGGGTTCCTTTTTTGGGAGCCAAGTAAAGGTGGCACCGCAGATGTAACGTCTGTCCTTTATCTCAAAGGACAGACGTTTTTTATTTCGCGGGAACTCGGGCCACGGGGTGCGGCGAGTCGCCATAGCCAAAGCCCAACTTCACTTGACTTTCCTAAAGCTGCAAACCTCATTCGCGTTCGTTGCCGGCAAACCGAAAGCCCGGGGACGGGCAATGACCGGCGGGGGACCGCCAAAGAAAGGAATGAGGATCATGTCGAACAACGTTGCAGCCCAGAAGCGTACGGTGGCAGCTTCCGCGAACAAGGAGGGCCTGTCCGTACAAGATCTTATCCTGGTGGCCGTGCTGATCGCCGCCGGCGCCGTGCTCAAGCTCACCGTTTCCAGTTTCCTGAGCTTTGCGGGCATGAAGCCCAACTTCATGATCGCCATGTACTGCCTGGCCATCATCCTGACGAAACCGAAGGTGTTCCAATCGGTCGTCATCGGCTTGCTGGTGGGCCTGGTCAGCCAGCTGCCCATGCTCAACGCCACGCCGCTTGTGAACATAGCGTCCGAAACGCTCGGCGCGCTTGTGTGCGGTCTTTTGGTCACCGCGTTCGTGAAGGTTGCTGCTGACAACAAAGCGTTCCAAAACGTTGCCGCCCCGGCCATCATCACCTTCCTGTCCACCGTCGTTTCCGGTTACACGTTCGCGATGATCGTCGGCGTGGCTGTGGCGCATCTCGACCCGCTGGCCGTGTTCGGCGTGTACGCCGTCATGGTGTTCGGCACCGCCACGATGAACGCCATGCTGGCCGCCATCCTTACCCCCGTCCTGCGCGCGGTGCTGAAGCGCTAGTAGGGTTCCGTTTTGCCTACGGCAAAACGGAAACGCTCGACGCTGCGGCCGCTTCTGGCACCCAATCTTGCCCTTCAGCTTCACGGGCATGGCCGAAAGGCCAATGCCCAGCTGAGCTGGGCGCGCCCGCTCGGGCGCATAGATGGTTTGTGAACAAGCCACTGGCTTGTTCACTCAGGGCAATCTTGGGCACCAGAAGCGCCCTCGCTGACTCTTCGCCACCTGCGTTATTTGCCAGCTTTCCACTTGCTTGCCCGCTTACCTGAAGGGGTTTCCATGATCGATATTTCGCAATTGTCGTTTCGCTATCGGGAGGGGGTTGAACCCATCCTGCAGGGCATCGACCTGGCCATTCCCGATGGCGCGTTCCTCGGCATCACCGGCGCGGCGGGCAGCGGCAAGTCGACGCTCACCTACGCGTTCAACGGCATCATCCCGCATTGCTACCCGGGCGATTTCTACGGCAGCGTGCTTATCGACGGCCTTGACACGTGCGAGGCGTCGCTCACCGACATCAGCCGCTTGGTGGGCAGCGTGTGCCAAGACATCGATTCGCAGATGGTGTCGTCGGTGGTCGAGGACGAGGTGCTGTACGGCCTGGAGAACTTCGGCGTGCCGAAGGACGAGGTGGAGGCGCGCGTGACCGAGGCGCTTGACGCTATGGGAATCGCCGACCTGCGGCATCGCGGCATCGCCGAGCTTTCGGGCGGGCAGAAGCAGAAGGTGGCGGTTGCGTCGGTCATCGCGCTGAAGCCGCGCGTGCTGGTGCTCGACGAGCCTACGGCCGAGCTTGACCCCGCGTCGTCGCTGGCCGTGTTCGAGTTGCTGGCACGCTACGCCCGCGAAAACGGCACGACGGTCATCGTGGTGGAGCAGAAGATCGCGCTGCTGTCGGATTTCGCGGACATGCTGCTGATCGTCGACGACGGCAAAATCCGCTTCCGGGGCACGCCGGCCGAGGTGCTCGAGCATTCCGACGAGCTGCTGGAGATCGGCGTGAACTGCCCGCGTTCCACCAGCTTGGTGAATCGCCTGTGCGCCGGCGGCCTGGTGAACGCGCCGGCGGCGCGCAACGTCGACGAGGCGGTTGCGGTGTGCAAGCGCGTTTTGAGCGGGGAAGGGGTCGTCGCATGATCGAGTTCAAGAACGTGGGCGCGTCGTATGACGGCGAGCTCGCTATCCTGCGGGACGTGAACTTCCGCATCCCCGACGGCGACTTCGTGGCGTTCGTCGGCACGAACGGCGCGGGCAAGTCCACCACGATGCGCCTGGTCAACGGGCTGTTGAAGCCTACGGTGGGCGAAGTGCTCATCGACGGCGTGCCCACTACGCAGCTGCGCACCAGCCAACTTGCGGCGAAGGTGGGCTTCCTGTTCCAAAACCCCGACCGGCAGATTTGCTGCGCAACCGTGCGCGAGGAGCTGCTGTTCGGCTTCCGGGCGCAGGGGCGGGCCGACGCCGAAGCCGAGGCGCGCGTGGACGCCATGATCGAGCGTTTCGGGTTCGATGCCGATGCCGAGTCGTTTTTGCTCAACCGCGGCACGCGGCAGCTTTTGGCGCTGGCGTCCATCATCGTGCTCGAGCCGCCCGTGGTGGTGCTCGACGAGCCGACGACCGGCCTCGACTTCCGCGAGTGCGCGAAGGTCATGGACGCCATCGCGGACATGAACGCACGCGGCACCACGGTGATCATGGTGTGCCACGACATGGAGGTGGTTGCCGACTACGCGCGTCGCGTCATCGCTATGACCGCGGGTCAGGTGGTTGCCGATGGCGCCACGTTCGACGTGCTGCGCAACCGCGACGTCCTGGCGCGCACGCATTTGCTGCCGCCGCAGGTGGTCGATGTTGCGCTGCGGCTGGCCGAGGACGGCGCCGTTGCGGCCGATTCGGCGGTGGCTGCGGCCAATACGCTTGGCGAGATGACCGAGGCGCTTGCAGCGGCAGGCGCGAACGCGAAGGCGGGTGCATGATGAAGGGCTTTCTGGAATACGTGCCGGGCGACAGTTTTCTGCACCGCATGAACCCGGTGGCGAAGCTGGGGGCGGCGTTGCTGCTGGTCATTGCCACTTTCGCCACGGGCAACTTCGTGCTGCTGGCGCTTTTGGCCGTGCTTGACGTTATGCTGGCCGCGCAGTGCAAAATGCTGCCGCAAACGCTGGGCCTGGCGCGCGCGGTGGCGCTGTTCTCGCTGCTGCTGGCGCTCATCGCGCTGTTGTTCACGCCGCAGGGTGACGTGCTGGTGGCGTTGCCGTGGGGCTACATCGGCACCGAAAGCGTCATTGCAGCTGTGCTCATTGTGGTGCGCCTGGTGGTGTGCGCCGTGCCGCTGTTTCTGGTGTTCTATGTGACCAAACTTACCGATATGGCGAATGCCCTGGTCAAAGTGCTGCATGTGCCGTACAAGTACGCGTTCGCGTTCATGTCCACCGTGCATTTCATTCCCGTGTTCATGAACGATATGTCCGGCATCATGGAAGCGCAGACGGCGCGCGGCGTGGAGTTCGACGGCGGCATCGCGAAGAAGATTCGCCTGATGATGCCGCTGTGCGTGCCGCTTCTGGTGTCGTCGGTGCGCAAAACGAACTCGGCCGCCATCGCCGCCGAGGTGCGCGGCTTCAACCTGCGCACCCGCGAAAGCGGCTTCAAGGAATACCCCCTCGCCGGCATGGACTACGCCGCCCTGGCCGTGGGCGTCTTGATCCTCGCCGCCGCCATCGCACTTTCTGTGCTGGGGCTGTAGAGGCGGGCCCCAAGAAATGGGCTTGCTTACGCTTCGGCGGTTTCTTCGCTTTCCGCGTCCGGCCCGAGGATTTCGCGGTAGTAGGTTTCGTCCTGCTCGGTGTAGACGTCGAAGATGACGTGCATATCCGCGCCCGGCTCGCCGGGTTTGCGGGTGTCGAGCCACGTCTTCACGGCGTTCGTGGCAATGGCCGCGCCTTCTTGCTGTGGGAAGCCGAACACGCCGGTGGAAATGCAGCAGAACGCGATGGACTTCGCGCCATCAAGGGCGGCGGCGTCAAGGCAACTCAAGTAGCACTGCGTCAGCTGTTTGCGCTGTTCAACGGTGGGCGAGCCCTTCGTCATGGGGCCGACGGTGTGGATGATGCGCTTGGCGGGCAGGTTGTAGCCGGGCGTGATCTTCGCGCGGCCGACGGGCTCTTCGTAACCTTGCTGCTGCATGATTTGCGCGCACTTCAGGCGCAGCTGGACGCCGGCGAACGTGTGGATGGCGTTATCGATGCACAGGTGGCCGGGAATCCAGCAACCCAGAAGCGCGCTGTTCGCGGCGTTGACGATGGCGTCGCAACGCAGCGCCGTGATGTCGCCGCGCCACAGGGTCAGGCGCTCGTCGGAGGCAATGCGCGGCAGCTCGTCGGCCTCGGTGATGCCCGGCTCGGCCACCATCAGCTGCAGAACGCGGTCTTGCACCTTCAGAAACGCCGGCGAGGCGGGCTTCGGCTCGCGCGTGTTCATCAGCGCGCGGAACTGCTCCCACTGCTCCATGAACCAGCGCGGGTCCTCCTGCGGCTCAACATGCTGCGCGCCGGCGCCGCGTTCATCCATCAGGTAGTTCACCAGGTACGTGATGTCTTCGACTAGCTGCATCATGCTGCTGCTCCTTACTATATAGTGCTGCGTCCGCGCGTCCGGTGGGCAGGGGCGAATTTTCCGAAGAGGGAAGGGGAATCCGCTCCCGTCATTTCGGTGACGTTCGCCCCATCGCTTGCCCACCGTTTCATTGGGACTTTCGCGAACGAAATCGTTTGGCATGTAGCATAGCGCAACGTATCGGTGCGGTGACGCTAGCGCCGCTGCAGTTCGGCAAAGCTGCGCAACCATTTTCGCGTTTGCAACCTTATTTGCTAGCGCGTTTGCGTCATCCGCGCAGGTTGCTTCTCGCACAGTTGCCGCCTTAGGCTACGTGGGGTACACCAACGGATGTAATTCGATGACATGCGGGTGACGAAACGGTGCAAGGGCTGCTCAGCGGCGCTTTTGCGTGGTAAGGTCACCGTGTCAAAAAGAACGCGGGGCGAAAGGAAGCCCCGCATCTCCCATAACAAGGAGCCGACCATGACCGATCAATTCAACAACCAGAACGGCTACGCGCCTCAGTCCGGCCAGCCGTATCAGCAGCCGAACTTCCAGCACTCCTACCAGCAGCCGGTGGTGAACCCGCAGCAGCCGCACCCGGCAAAGCCCTCCACGGGCCGCACGTTCGGCACGGCGTTCGCCGGTGCGGCGCTGGCCTGCGTTATCGCGTTCGGCGGCTTCACCGCGTATCAAAACGTCACGGGCACGCCGTCGGGCAGCAACGTGACGCTGGGCGCGTCCACGAACACCGAGATCCAGGCCCAGTCAACCGATGACACGCTGCCCGAGGCCGTGGCGCAGAAGTGCCTGCCTTCCGTGGCCGCCATCGACGTGTATACGCAGCAAGCGTCTACCGACATGCTCGGCCGCAGCACGTCAAGCTCCGGAACGCTTACCGAAAGCTCCCTGGGCAGCGGCGTGGTGCTTTCTGAGGATGGCTACATCGTCACGAACAACCACGTGGTCGCGGGTGCCGATGCCTTGAAGGTCACCGTTGGCGGCGAGGAGTACGATGCCGACGTGGTGGGCACCGACGAGTCCAGCGACATCGCAGTGGTGAAGCTGCAGGGCGCAAGCGGCCTGACGCCCATCGAGATCGGCGACTCGGACAATCTCACCATCGGCGAATGGGTCATGTCCATCGGCAGCCCGTTCGGCCTGGAGCAGTCCGTGGCAACCGGCATCGTGTCGGCCACCAGCCGTTCGCAGATCATGAGCAACGCCGAAAGCAGCGGCAGCGATGGCTATGGGTACGGCTACGGCAACTCGTCCAGCCAGTCCAGTGGCTACACCATCTACCCGAACATGATTCAAACCGACGCGGCCATCAACCCGGGCAACTCCGGCGGCGCGCTGGTTGACTCCAACGGTAAGCTCATCGGCATCAACACGCTGATCACGTCGTACTCCGGCAACTATTCGGGCGTCGGCTTCGCCATCCCGGTAAACTACGCCGTCAACATCGCGCAGCAGATCATCGAAGGCAAAACGCCCACGCACGCGCAGCTTGGCGTGTCGCTTTCAACGGTGAACTCGCAAAACGCGAAGCGCTACGGCCTGAAGGTTGACAGCGGCGCGTATATTGCCGCGGTCAGCGCGGGCTCCGGTGCGGCCGATGCGGGCCTTGAGGAAGGCGACATCGTCACGAAGTTCGACGGCAACGCGGTTGATTCCGCCAGCGACCTGATGCTTGACGTGCGCTCGAAGAACCCCGGCGACACGGTGACGCTTGAGGTGAACCGCAACGGCGAAACGAAGCAGCTGCAGGTGACGCTTGGCTCCGACGAGTCCTCGCAGGCCGCGTCCACCACGCAGAACTCCAGCAAGAACGGCTCGAGCTCGGGCTCGAACGAGCTGTTGAACCGTCTGTTCAACAACGGTTCGTCTAGCCAAGGCAACGCTGCCTAAGCTGTAACGGGGCCACGCGCCCCGGGGCTGCCCGCTATCCGGGCGGCCCCGCGCAGGCCGCGCCATGCGCGCAGTCTGCGCGGGGCCAACCACCCCCGTTCCTTTCTCTCCCTTTCCCTTTTTTCCGAAGAAGGCGGCCACTTCCCGGGCCGCCTTCTTCATGCTTGGGGTCAGTCCTTTTGCGTGTATGCAGAATAATTCCCATTCGATGACCAGCGATGTCTCGAATGCGGAAACACTGATCGAATAGGCAAATGACCAGGAACTTCTTTCGCTGCGGCTTGATGGGCGTGCCGCATTTTTGCTTCTTGCGCAACAACAAGAAATGTTTCGAACAAACAAATATATCTACAAACTAGGATTTGTTGTTGACTTTTAGGTACGGGGGGGGTACGGTGAAAGTCGTGAGGACATAAATCCGAACAGGATTCATGTAACTCTACTCCAATTTTACTGTGAAGCCATTTTTTATTCACAAGCGGAGGCGGGCAAAAGGCTTTCGCGAAATTTCTTAGAGCTGGCTGCGGCTGACCCTGGAAGAAAGAAAGGGGCGCGACATGCTGAAACGTTGTATCAGCAGTCTGGCGCGGGCGTTAGGGGGATTGCTTGCAGCTGCGCTTGTTGCACTCGTCGTTGTCTCGCTGGTTCCGCGCCTCTTTGGATATACACCGTATGCGGTGCTGTCCGGATCCATGGAGCCGGAATACCCTGTTGGCTCGCTGATTTTCGTCCATTCGGTTGATGCGGAAACGCTTCAACCCGGTGATGCTGCTACGTTTCACCGCTCCGATGGCGCGGTGGTAACGCACCAAGTTTACGAAGTGGACGCTGATGCCAAGTTGATCGGCACGCAAGGAATTGCGAACGTCAACGCCGATGGAACTATTGCTCATGACGCTGAGAAAACGCCGTTTTCGCAGGTCATTGGATCTCCTGTTTTTTGCATTCCCTATTTGGGCTACGTCAATGCGTACTGCACGACGCCGCCCGGTTTATACGTGGTCGTTGCCGTAGCGGTCCTGTTGCTGGCTGCATCGGCTCTGCTTGGCAAGGGCGGCGAAGGGGATGCCCGTAAAAGCGCGCGCTGAGAAGGAGCGCGCGTTAAGCGGGTAAGGGTCGCGCTGGCGACGGGCACGCGTTGGCAACGCGAAAGCAATCGAAAGGAATCCATGATGGAAAAGGCGAAGATTTCAAAGAAACGCACCGCAATTGTAGCAGCGGTGCTGTGCCTGGCGCTTGCAGCTGGCCTGGGCACGTACGCATGGTTGACCGCGCAAAGCAGCTTGACGAACACCTTTACGGTGGGCAGCATCAACAACCCGGATCACAAGCCCGATCCGACAGACCCGACTAAACCTGACCCTGACGGTGCGAAGCCTGCTGGTAATTTGACCGAGACGAAGTGGAAGGCCGATAACGCGAAGCTGACGCCTGGCGCAACCATTGAGAAGAACCCGAACGTCGGTATTGGTGCAAAGAGCGAAGACTCTTACGTGTTCGTGTACGTGAAGAACGCGCTGGTTAACGACAAGACTGATCCCAGCACTCCCTACTTCACATTGAACAATGGCTGGTCTGCGGTAGCTGGCGAGATCACCACTAATGGGACCGACGGTCATTATACAGGTGGGCTGTTTATGTATACGTTTGGCACGGATACTACTACTCCTGCTTTGCTCAAAGCTAGTGCTACTGAAGACGTGTACACCGGCGAACTGTTCAGCAATGTTGTTGTCCCGGGCACGCTGGAAAGCGGCATGATTAACGCCAGCAATGGCAAGGCCGACATGATCGTTTCCTGCTACATCTTTGGCGGCAATCAAGCTAACGGCGGTACTGACGCAGCCGCAAACGCTCTCGCTCAGGCAAAGGCTTGGGCCGCAAAGCAGGCCGCCTAAGTAGCCAAAACCACCAACAACTCAGCGTTCGAGCCCGAGCGGTCGTGCTAGCCGTCCGGGCTCTGGACGTTGGGCCTTTCGAATTCAACCCCCCGACGGGAGCATCACCATGGGGAACACTTCGCATTTGCGCGAGCAATCCGGCTTCGCTGCGCATTCGACGCGTACGGCCGCGGTCTCGCTTGCATCCAACAATCAGAAACGCACCTTCAATCTGGCCGCATTGGTGGCGCTGGCTTTGGCGGCGCTGCTGGCGGTATTTGGTACCGCCGCATTCACGGTTGGCACGGCTCCGGCCGACAACGTCATCACTTTCGGCAGCGTGAAGATGCGCGTCTGCGAGTTTACGCTCAACGACAGCGGCAGCGAAGTCCCGTTCGAGGCGTCCGCTTCGGGCGATTATCCGGCAACAAAGGTTTCTTCGGGGGCAATCAGCCGTATCGTTCGCGTCCAAAACGCCGGCAGCGAGCCCATGTACGTGCGAGCTCGCTTGGCTATGCGCTCTGTTTCGCCTGATGGGAAAACCGCCGATGCCGGAAACGTCGTTCGCCTGAACCTGAACGATTCCGCCGATGCGCCATGGGTGGATGGCGGCGATGGCTGGTACTACTACCGCGGAACGGCGGCAAGCCGCGGCGTTGTGAACGCTGGCGAGTACACGGACAGCCTCTTGAACTCAGTGAACTTTGTGGGCGATTACCAAGCGGCTGCGCAAGGCGGAAGCTTCCAGCTGGTCGTTGATGCCCAAGCGGTGCAAGCCAAAAACCAACAAGAAGACGGGACGCCCCTCGACGTGCTTGACGTTGCGGGATGGCCGGAAGCGAGGTAAGCCGTGGAAAAGGGAACAAGCAAGATTGTGCAGCTTGGCATCGCGGCCGTGTTCGCTTTGCTGCTGGCTTTGGTTGCTTGCTGCGCGCTGAAGCCGGCGCAACAAGCATATGCTGACGAGACGGCCGACTCGGGTACGCAGCCCGAAGCTGTGGAAGAGAAGCACATCACCAGCGCGAACGACTTTCTTGCGCTGGTTGCCTTGTCGCGGGAGCGCGACACGTCTAACTGGGTCGTGTACTTGGACAACGATATCACGCTGGGCGACAGCGATATGCAGATGATCGTGAAGGACACGGTGAAGCACCTGTCGCTTGGCAACTCCGAGCACCCGTTTGCAGGCACGTTCGACGGGCAAAACCACACCGTGACGGGCTTGAAGTACGCGAACAACGCGTTTGACCCCGAGCGCGATACGGGCTTCTTCGCCGAAACGAAGGGCGCTACCATTAAGAACTTCCTGGTGAAAGACGCGGATGTGTGGGCCGATTTTCGCGGCGGCATCATTGTGGGCAAAGCGGTTGACACCCATATCGAAAACGTTATGGTCATGGAAAGTACCCTGCATGTGACCTGCGCAAACAATGCATTGAACCTCATCACGAATGCCGGTTTGGAAGGCGGCCTTATTGCCGGCGAACTGTCCGGCTGCACGCTGTATAACTGCGAAGTGCGCGGCGGCCGCGCCGTGAACAGCACAACATCGGGCGTTCAAGCGCTTGGCGGCGAAGGTCTGTACATGGCGGCGCTTGCCGGGTACGTGGACAATTCGACCATTGAATACAGCCGCGTTACGCCAACGCGCAACGAGGACGGATCGGTGGCGCAGTGCACCGACGTTACCAATAAATACGACGTTGCCGTTGGCGCTTTGGGCGGCAACAACGTGTATGCTTCTGGCTTCGTGGGCCGCATGGGCGGCGGTGCGAAGGTGATCGATTGCTTCTCAACTGCTTCGTGCTATAGCTATTCGGCGTCGTATGTGGGCGTGGTCGCCGTAACGCTGGCGTGGTCGGGCGGTTTGGCAGGCCGCATCGACAAGGCGGACGGCAACGTGATAGAGCGCAGCCACTTTGCTGGCGATTTGAGCTCGCGGCAGTACAACCCCGTTGCCGTTATCCCCATCATCCAAAACGACGTGAACCTTGGTGGCATTGCCGGCCGTGCAAGCGTGGGCGACGCCACCATTACCGACTGCTACTTCAAGCCGAGCGTGAGCTTGAACGGATCAAGCCAGGGCACGGCGGCGAACAAGAAAATCTATGCGTTGGCGAATGACAAAACCGCATCCGGGGCGTCGTTTGGCCCGTGGGACGATGACCGCTACGTTTCTCGCGAGCTGTGGGAAAGCCATGCGTATGATTTTTCAGGCGGAATTGCGCGCTCTACGGACAACGATGCCTACGTTGGCGCAGGTCACGGCAATGCATGGGCTATGGATTACAAGCTTGGCATTCCCGTGCACGGCGCAAGCGTGAAGGCGACGCTTGATTTCCCGGGTGCGGGCACGGTGGATATCAAGGCTACGAAGCTGGGCGTTGACCAGGCTACGGCCGATCCGTACAACTTTGCAGTGTCGGCGATTCTTGCGGGCACGGCGCAGGGCCTTGCCATGGGCGACACGTCGGTGACATTCGGGCAAGGCACCACGCAGCCCTCTGGTTTAAGCGCAGACAACGGCGGCTACCGCTTCATGGGCTGGTTCCGCGAGCCCGGTGTTATGGTGACGTCGATTGACGAGGATAACGCCTGGTTCAACGGCAAAACCGACAGCGACGCCATTGAGGCGGGCAAGCAGGTGGAAGCAAATACCGCGCACGATGCAACGTCGACGTATACCGCGGATAACGCAGAAGGCAACAATGGCTTTGCGGGCAACGATCTGTTTATTGCCTCGTATCAGGCTCAGGTGTTGTTCCGTGATGCCAACGGAGTGGTGCTTACGGCGGAAACGGGCATTGAGAACACCGATACCAGCAACGACTGGTATCGGTATGCAACCGGCATCACGCCGGCAATTCCCCAGGTGAAGCCGGCGTCTGAAAGTGCAACGTTCATTGGCTGGACAACGAAGGCGAATACCGAAACTGGTTCGAACGGCGGTTACGTGGGCATTTCGTCGACGGATTTGGCGGCTTTGAAGAACGACGGCGCATTCTATCCCGCAGGGCAGACTATCGTAGTGACAAAACCTGCCGATTTCTACCCGGTGTATTCCGATTACGCGTCCAACGTCATCACGGTGTGCGAAGGCAACGAGCAGGATAGCTTGGACGACGCCTCGCAGCGCGTTGATGTTGCCAAAACGAAGGTTGTTTCCGCGTCGACCACTGCATCTACCGAATACACCGTACAGGTGCTGGATGCATCGGGCAAGGCGCTGTCCGAAGACGGCGCGCTGCCCGACGGATATCGCTTCCTGGGTTGGTACGAAACGAAGCAGGTGAACGGGCAGGACGTTGAGGTGCGCGTAAGCAGGGATTCCAGCTACACGTTGCCCGCAGGCGTTGACCTTACGGTGCCGCACACGTACACGGCGCGTTTCGAGTATCGCGTAGACTATTACGGCACCACCACGCGCCTTCAGGATTGCGAGCTCAACAACCCCTTCGTGAAAAAGAATGCTGACGGCACGTTCTCGGCTATTTCGTATGCATCGAATTGGCAGCAGTACAAGTCGGCGTTTGTCGAGCGCAAGGATGCGCCGCTTGATTCGCAGGACGCGTTCGACAGCTGGCACGAGGGCCCGGGCACGGTTGGCCACGGTAAAACGTGTTCGGCTCCAGAGGTGACGTCATCGAAACTGGTCACCGAGCCGTTTGCCGTGCACGCGCACGTGGCGGGCGACAACACGACCTATGACATTGCCATTACCGACGATTTCCCGGGTGCGGCGTCGCTCTCCAATTCAAGCAGCCCGGGACTTACTAGCTTCGCGGTTGCCGCTAGCGTGAACAGTGGCTATAAATTCCTGTTCTGGGATTGGGAACGTAGCGATATGGGGACTGATAGCACGGATGTAAGTACCAACAACCCTTGGATGACTGGTATTCACCACTCGAATCGTACTTATCTCTACACAGCGCATCTGGTGGCTCAAGTGAACTTCTATTGGAAGAGCGGTGACGTTGTAAATCGACCCATCAACGGAAGGCGCTACCAAGAGAAGCTTCTCGGCGGCGAAGACCATGTGTATACGTATCCCTTTAGCGGGAAGAGCATCGCGAATTGGCAGCATTCGGGCAATCCACAACCTTCAAACGACGAGATGGCCCAGAAGGCTCCCGGCTATAAATTCCTAGGCTGGATAACCACCGCCGAGGTTGAGAAGGACTCTGGCGTTTGGAACTACATTTACGACGTGAATGGCGATTCGTTCACCACAAGCGACCCGGCAAAAGCCGCGCCGTATCTGGTGACGGACGACTATGTGTGCACGCAACCTCAGGACGTGTATCCGGTGTATGCGAAGTACGACGTGAACTACGACACGAACCTGCATCGCGCCGGTTTCACGGGCACCGATACGGTGAATGCCCCGAACTGGCAGATTACCCCGGTCCTCACGGAAACTGATGGCGTTTCGACGGCTTCCGTTGAGCCCGACATCGCCACAACCGTCTACAAGGACGGCACCGAGAAATATGTGCTTGAAAAGGTTGAACTGGAGTGCCCCGACGGCACAATCCGGCACCTTTACGGTTCGGGCGATGATGGCAACACGTATGCGGCAACCATTGAGGCGGGCGGCTCGTACACGTTCGTTGCCTACTACACGCCCTTGGCTGTGGTATATCACCTGAACGCAACCGACATCGACGGCAAGGTGGCGCAACGCGGCGACACGCTGGGCAGCCTTGACGGCGGCATTCCCAAGCCAACGTTCAATGTGGGCGATATTGATGCGGCCGATGGCAACGCGTTCCATGCGTTTGTGGGATGGACGGCGGACAAGCCTGACGGCAATGCCAAGTACGTGATTTGGTCGAAGGCAACGGATATGGTGGACGAGTCAACGGTGGTGAATGCTCCCATGGAGCTGTTCCCGGTGTATCGAGCCACCACGGTGGTTGTGAACTCGAATATCGATTCGCTACTCGATGACCCATCAAGCGTGCGTGGGCTGACGCGCACGGCGTCAGGCGATCAGGTGTCGCTGCAGGTGAAGGCCGCTGCCGAAGTTCAAGGCAACAACGGCAAAACGTACGATTTCGTTGGATGGTCGCGCGACTATAACGCCGAAGATGGATCGTATACGCTGATGACCAGCGAAAAGGACTATGTGCTCGAAGGATCGGAACCCTTTGCGACGGGCGTGACGTATACGGCGGTGTACAAAGAAACGCCATGGAAGGTGCGCTATCACGGCGCGGACGGCGACGTGCTCTATGAGGCCTCGGTTGACGAGGGCAGCGCCCGTGCGGCAGCGGGATTCGTGCACCAGGTTGAGGTGCCCGTCGTGGACGAAAACGGCAAGCCCGTGTACGACGCCGACGGCAATCAAAAGACTACGGTCAAGAGCGTGGCTTACGACTCGGATGCTTACGTTGACGTGGCGCAAGAACTTGCGGCGCGTGCCGCCGACCACGGCGGAGACTACAAGGAAATGTTTCTTGAGTGGCACTGGCTTAAGGCTGACGGCACGGTGGAAACGTGGGATCAGTTCAAAAACCAGCCCATCACGGGCGACATGGACCTGTATCCCATGACGTTTTACGTGGTTGCTCACGACACTTCGAACGGCGCTGTTATGGATGCCAAGAACAACGTGACCAGTCAACTTAAGTGGCAGCTTGACCCGAACGCGTCAGGCGAGGTGACGGACGTTTCGGACGGTGCTCCTATTAAGGTATGCTTTGCGGATGCGTTCGACGGGACGCAGCTGACCATCTCGGTTGATCGCGCGTACTACGAGCGCGATACGGCGGGTAACCTTGTTGCAAACCAGGAGAAGGTGGACGGCAAGAACGTATCGCTGTACAGCGCGGGTTCGGGTGCCGGCTCGTTCGCGCTTGAGGACAAGCTGGGCACGAAAATCACCGGTGCCGACGATCAGGGCTCCGGCAATGCCGTGTTCGATTTTCCCGCAACGCATACCGTGACCCTGGTGAAGCAGGTGACGGATTCCTCAGCGGCCGGCATGACGTTTAGGTTCAAGGTGACGAAAGAGGCCACGGACTCTCAGCCTGCCCAAATGCGCGACGTGTCCGTGACGGTAAACGCAACCCCGTCGGCGTATGTTGGTGGCGTGGCGATGTGCTCGGGGGCGGCGAAGATTTCCGTTCCGTCGGGTACGTATACCGTTGTCGAGGACGATGCGTGGGCATGGCGCTATAGCAGCTCGTTATCGGTTGCGGATTCGGCCCCTGCGTCAAGCGTGACTATGCGGGTGTCGGCGGCAACAAGCGAAAACGATGCAACGGTGACGTGCATGAACACGCGCACGCACCTGAAGTGGCTTGATGGGGACGCACGTGCAAAGAACGTGTGGTCAGACGGCGTGGTAGGGAAGGCGGAATAGCATGCGCTTTCGGAAAAGAACGGCTGTCGTCGCGCTCGCATGCTTGCTGTGCCTGGCGTGCGTTGGCGGCGCGCTTGCTTGGCTTTCGGCAACGGGCGTGCTGGTGAACCAGTTCGGAATAGGAACGATCTCGCCAGCGGTTGACGAGAAGCTCGATGGAGCGGTGAAAAGCGATGTGCGGGCCAAAAACGATGGTACCGCCCCTGCATTTCTTCGCGCGCAGGTTGATATGTATTGGCAAGATGACGCAGGCGTGCAACTTTGGGAGGAGCCTGAGGAAGGGACCGATTACAGCATAGCGTGGGGGTCCGACGTTTCAGCGGGCGGCTCCACTTCGGCTGAAGGCGCCTGGGTAAAGGGCGCCGATGGCTTTTGGTATTGGACTGCTTCGGTGGCCCCGCTTGGCGAAAGCGGCCAGCTTATTAAGACTGTCAGCGAAAACGGAACGCACGACGGAAGGCACCTGGTCGTTGATGTTGAGGTGCAGGGCATTCAATCGTCGCCCGAACAAGCGGTTTCGGACGCTTGGGGCTGCACGGTGAGCAACGGACTTCTTGTGCCTCCGTCCGGTCAGGCGAAGGGGGAGCGGCAATGAACGACTTCGCTTTGCGGCTGAAAGGCCGCCGCCCTCTGCTTTTTGCAGCGTTGTTGACTGCTTGCGCGTTGCTGTGCCTTGCGCTGTTGACGGGGCGTGCGTTCGCGGATGCAGAAACGCCGACGATTTCCTACGATGGCGCTGCCAGGCAGCTGACGGTGCAAGGCGCCCAGGGACCTGCTACGGCAACGGATTTGTTCCCTACGTTCAAGAACTTGATGCCTGGCGATAAGCGTCAGCAAGATGTTGCTGTGCGCGTGAGCGGCGTTGATTCCGAGGTCAGCGTGTACGCGAAGGCCGTTGTTGATGACGAAACTGCGCAAGCGCTGGAGCCCATTACCCTTTCTGCCTCCGTTTCTGGCGATGGCGGTGAAATGGCGCTCGATGAAGGCTCTGCTGGAAGGGTTTTCTCTGATAGCGTTTGCATTGCGAAGTTCACAGCTGACGGTCAGGCGACGCTGCATTTGCAATTGCAGGTGCCGGTTTCGGTTTCGAATGAGCTGGCAAGCGCGAACGAGCAGGTTCGCTGGGAGATCACGGCAGAAGACGATTCCGGAACCATCGTGCCCACCACGCCTGCTCCTTCAGGTGGCGTTTCTGCGGGGGCGGGGCTAGCAAGCCATTTGACGCAAACGGGCGATAACCTTGCGACGGTTGTTGCGCTGCTTGTCGGAATAGCCGCAGCGGCTGTGGCGCTATCTGCCTTCGCAGTTTTCTGCATTCGGCGAAAACGATGATGCATTCTCTTGAATAAAAGTAAGCAATCCTATTGAACTACTAGGCGAAGTAGGCGCATAATATTTGGCACGCAAAACAAGGGGCGTGGCGATGTACGCACGGGCGGCGGCTGAAAGAGCCGCCGCCCGTTTGTTCGCCGGCGCGCCCTGCAACCAAAGGAGACGAGAATCATGTCTTTTGACGTAGTGGGACCGGTGCTTGGTGTGCTGGTCATCTTCGCCGCGCTGCTTGCAGTGCTGTGGTACCTGAACCGCAAAGCGAAGAAAAGCTTCACGTTCCGCGTGTTCACCGCGCTTGGCCTGGGCATTGTTCTGGGCGCGGGCATTCAGCTGGCGCTTGGCCGCGGCAGCGACGTCGCAACGGTGGCGCTTGACTGGATGTCGCTGGTGGGCACCGGCTACATTGATTTGCTGCGCATGCTGGTTATGCCGCTGGTGTTCGTGGCCATCGTCGGCGCGTTCACGCGCACGAAGGCTGTTGACAACCTGGGCAAAATCGGTGGCTCGGTGCTGGCCGTGCTGCTGATCACCGTGGCCATTGCCGCGCTGTTCGGCTGGGCCACCATCGCGCTGTCGGGCCTGGCCGGCGCCGACTTCACGCAGGGCTCGGTTGACGCCACGAAGCTTGACGCGCTGCAGACGCGCCAGGGCAAGGTTGCCGACACCACCATTCCGCAGACCATCCTGTCCATGATTCCCGTCAACGTGTTCGCCGACCTGGCCGGCACGCGTTCCACGTCCACCATCGCCGTGGTCATCTTCTCGGCCATCGTGGGCCTGGCGTACCTGAAGCTGCGCGACCGCGACTCCGAGCAGGCGCAGTTCTTCAACAACCTCATCGACAGCCTGTACGGCATTGTCATGTGCATCGTGAAGATGGTGGTGGGCCTGACCCCGTACGGCGTGCTGGCGCTTATTGCCAACGTCATGGCCACCAGCGACTACGCCGCCATCCTTGACCTGGGAAAATTCATCATCTTCAGCTACGTGGCCATCATCGCCATGTTCCTGGTGCACCTGCTTATCCTGGCCGGCAACCGCGTCAGCCCCGTCGTGTACCTGAAGAAGGCGTTCCCCGTTCTGTCGTTCGCGTTCGTGTCCCGCACCAGCGCCGGCGCCCTGCCTATGAACATCGAGACGCAGTCCAAGGCGCTTGGCGTTGACCCGGCAACGGCGAACTTCGCGGCCAGCTTCGGCATGTCCATCGGCCAGAACGGCTGCGCGGGCATTTACCCGGCCATGATGGCAACGCTCATCGCGCCGACCGTGGGCATCAACGTGTTCGATCCCACGTGGGTCATCGGGCTGATTGCCGTCATCGTCATCAGCTCGTTCGGCGTGGCCGGTGTTGGCGGCGGCGCCACGTTCGCCAGCCTCATCGTGCTGGGCACCATGGGCCTGCCCATCGAGATCGTGGGCCTGATGGCGTCCGTTGAACCGCTTATCGACATGGGCCGTACCGCCTTGAACGTCAGCGACTCCATGGTTGCCGGCGTCACGTCGTCGAACTTCACGGGCGGGCTTGACCGCGACAGGTACAACAACCCCGAGGCAACGGTCAGCGCCGATTTCACTGAAACCGCTTAAGCGCTCTTTGTCCTTTGCGTGAATCGCCAAGAAACGGCCGCCATCATAGGCGGCCGTTTTCATTTTCAGGTAAGATAGGCAAGCTAAGCGAATCCAAGTTAACCGGGAGGTTTTACCTATGGCCGAGGAATACCGATATAAGCGCGTGCTGTTGAAGCTGTCCGGCGAGGCATTGGCAGGTGACCTCGGTTATGGCATCGACCCGAAGGTGGTCGATTCGCTGGCTGACGAAATCGCCGACGTGGTGCACGACGGCGTGCAGCTGGCCATCGTCGTGGGCGGCGGCAACATCTTCCGCGGCGTGTCCGGCGCCACCGAGGGCATGGACCGCGCGCAGGCCGACTACATCGGCATGCTGGCCACGGTCATGAACGCCCTGGCGCTGCAGGACGCCTTCGAGCGCCACGGTATTTTCAGCCGCGTGCAAAGCGCCATCAATATGCAGGAAGTGTCCGAGCCCTACATCCGCCGTCGCGCCATCCGTCACATGGAGAAGGGCCGTGTGGTCATCCTGGCCGCCGGCACTGGCAACCCGTACTTCACCACCGACACCACTGCGGCGCTGCGCGCGTGCGAGCTGGATGTCGACGTGCTGATGAAGGCCACGAAGGTTGACGGCGTGTACGACGCCGACCCGGTGAAGAACCCCGACGCCAAGCGCTACGACCGCATCAGCTACATGGAGGTGCTGTCGCAGGGTCTCAACGTCATGGATTCCACGGCTACCAGCCTGTGCATGGACAACAACGTGCCCATGATCGTGTTCGACCTGACCGTTGAAGGTAACATTTCCCGCGCGCTTAAGGGCGAAAACGTGGGAACCACGGTAGAATAGGCATATGCGCGCCCGCTTGGGGGCGGGCGTTTAAGGAAAGGAACCACAATGATCGACGAGATCATGCTGGAAACCGAGGAGAAGATGCAGCGCGCCCTGGGCGGCCTGCACAACGCGTTCGGCACCGTGCGCACGGGCCGCGCGAACGCCATGATCCTCGACCGCATCAAAGTTGACTACTACGGCGTGCCCACTCCCATCAACCAGATGGCCGGCGTGAAAACGCCCGATGCGCATCTGCTGGTCATCGAGCCTTGGGACAAGGGCGTTCTGGGTGCCATCGAGCACGCCATCCTGGAAAGCGACCTGGGCGTCACGCCGAACAACGACGGCTCGGTCATCCGTCTGCCGTTCCCGGCGCTGACGGAGGATCGTCGTCGTGAACTGGTGAAACAGTGCAAGGAATACGCCGAGGAAGCGCGCGTGGCCGTGCGCAACGCTCGCCGTGACGGCAACAGCCACGTGGCGAAGTGCGTCAAGGAAGACAACCTTCCCGAAGATGAGCAGCGCCGCGCCGAGGCTGAGATCCAGAAGCTCACGGACAAGTACGTTGCCGAAGTGGATGCCGCCTTCAAAAAGAAGGAAGCAGAAGTAATGGAAATCTAGGCGTTGCTTAGGGGTTTCGCCGGCCTGCCGGCCGGCGAATTTACTCGATGCTGCGGGGCGCTCTCGCACCCCGCCTTCGTCCTCAGCTTCACGGGCATGGCCCAAAGGCCTATGCCCGCTTGCTTCGAACGAATTCGGGGCACGAGAGCGCCCCTCGCTGACTCTTCGCTTTTTGCGGCGTTTTCGATTCGTTCGTGGGGTTTTCGGTGCTTGCTGGGGTTGGAGGGGTTTGGCTCCTGCGTTTGCGTCGAAGGTTTCCGTTTCATTTTGCAAGGCTTTCTTGCTGCTTTTTTGTTTGCCAACCTGCGGGGGTCCTGCAGGTTGGCTTTCCGGTATATATGAGGTTCGCTTATGAATAAGCCGCTTGATTACATTTTCCCGAATCCGCCCGAGGGGCTTGACCTGGGGGCGCTTGATCTGGACAACATCCCGCAGCACGTGGCCGTCATCATGGACGGAAACGGGCGCTGGGCGAAAAAGCGCGCCATGAACCGCCTGAAGGGTCACAAGGCCGGTATCGAAGCGGTTCGCGAAACCATTCGCTGCGCTTCTGACCTGGGCGTTCGCTACCTTACCATCTACTCGTTCTCCACGGAGAACTGGAAGCGCCCGCAGGATGAGGTTGTGGGGCTTATGGACCTGTTCGCCAAAACCATGCTGGCCGAGGTCGATGGGCTGCACGAGGAAAACGTGCGTGTGCGAACCATCGGCGATCTGTCGGCGCTGCCGGCCGAAACGCGCGAGGCGTTCGAGGAAGCGTGGCAGAAGACGCGCAACAACACGGGCATGACGCTGGTGGTGGCCGTGAACTACGGCTCGCGCCAGGAAATCCTCAATGCGGCCGAGGCGTGCGTGCGCCGTGCGTTGGCGCGTGCCGCGGAAGGCGAGGACCCTACGGTTGCCTTGACCGAGGCCGATTTTGCGCGCGGCCTGTACACGGCCGACATTCCCGATCCCGAGGTGGTCATCCGCACGTCGGGCGAGCTGCGTTTGTCGAACTTTTTGCTGTGGCAGGTGGCGTATTCCGAGTTTGTGATCACCGATACGCTGTGGCCTGATTTCGACCGCTATGAGTTTTTGCGCTGCCTGCTTGCCTACCAGGGCCGCGACCGTCGCTTCGGGGCGGTGAAATAGGTGGTGCAGCGCCAGGCGGACAACCGGGATGCGCGCTCGCAGGAGCAAGCGGCAGGCCAAGCGCAGGCCGCTGACGAGCGTTCGCGCGGCGAGCGCTTGAAAGACTATGCGTACGCCAAAACGCCGCAAAAGTTCAAAAACGCATCTGACCTGCAGGTTCGCTTCCGCACGGGTTTCGTGTACGTTACGGTTTCCGTGCTGTGCATCCTTATCAACGACTGGACCACGCTGGCGCTTTTATGCGCCACGGCGGCATTGTGCGCGGGCGAGTTCTACTACATGCTGCGCGCCGATGCAAAGCTTCCCAACGAGATGCTCGGCATCATCGCTGCGGCGCTGTATCCCATAAGCGTGTACTTTTTAGGCCTGCAAGGCGCGTTGCTGGTAAGCCTGGCGCTGCTTTTGGCGCTTCTTGTGTGGTACGTGTTCTGGATGCGCGCCCGCATTCCCGATGTGGGCGTCAGCTTTTTCGGCGCGGCGTACTGCGGCATGCTGCTGTCTAGCTTGGTCCTGGTGCGTCAAGCGCTGCCGCACCCTTGGGGCGGCGTGCTGGTGCTCGGCATCTTCTTGAGCGTGTGGGCGAACGACTCGTTCGCGTATTTGGTGGGCAGCAAGTTCGGCAAGCACAAGCTGGCGCCCCGCGTTTCGCCGAAAAAAAGCTGGGAAGGCTTTTTCGCCGGCTTGGCCGGGTCGGCCCTGTTCTGGTGCTTGTTCACGCTCATTCCGGGCGTGAACTTGTCCATTCCCATGGCGCTTGTGTTTGGCGTGGTCAGCGGCCTGTGCGGCGTGCTGGGCGATTTGGCGGAAAGCCGCATCAAGCGCAACGTCGGGTTCAAGGACTCGGGCACGTTGTTGCCGGGCCACGGCGGCTTGCTTGACCGCTGCGATAGCTTGTTTTTGGTGGCGGTGGCTTCGGCAATTTTGCTGGTGGCGGGTAACTGCATCCCGTTCACCTGGCATTTCATGTAGGTGTTCAGGCGTTCGGGCCGGCGTTGCGCTGCAGCGCTGGCCCGAACCTTTTTCGTTTCGGGCTTACAAACGGAGGCTGTTATGAGGCGCATAGTTGTTTTAGGGTCCACAGGTTCTATCGGCACGCAAACGGTGGATGTGGTTCGCCAGCATCCCGACGAACTGGAAATCGTCGGCCTGGCGGTGAACACGCGTGTTGCCGACATGCTGGAACAGGCGCGCGCCCACAACGTGCACAACCTTGCCGTGGGCGATGAACGCTTGGCTGCCGACGCCGTGGCGGCCGATGTGCGCGAGCAGGCGGGCAGCCAGGGTCTATGGGGCTTCGGCATGGACGCCGTGGTCAACCTGGTGCGCCTGCCCGAGGTCGACGTGGTGGTAAACGCGCTGGTGGGCGCAGCGGGCCTGCGCGCAAGCTACGAGACGCTGGCTGCGGGCAAGGTGCTGGCGCTGGCGAACAAGGAAAGCCTGGTGGTGGGCGGCGACTTGATCATGCCGCTGGCGGCGCAAGTGGACGCGCAGCGCCGGCAGGCGGGCGTGGCCCCGAAGGTAGGCCCGGCAGGCGCGCTTATGCCCATCGACTCCGAGCACGGTGCCATCTATCAGTGCCTGTTGGGCGAATCCGAGCGTGAGGTGTCGCGCTTGTGGGTAACGGCTTCGGGCGGCCCGTTCCGCGGCAAGAAGCGCGCGGATCTGGAGGGCATCACGCCTGCTCAGGCGCTGAAACATCCCACGTGGAACATGGGCGCGAAAATCTCGATCGACTCGTCTACGCTTATGAACAAGGGCCTGGAAGTCATCGAGGCGCATCACCTGTTCAACATGCCCTACGACAAGATCAGCGTGGTGGTGCAACCGCAAAGCGCCATCCATTCCATGGTGGAGTTCACGGACGGCAGCGTGAAGGCGCATCTGGGCACCACCGACATGCGCATTCCCATCCAGTTCGCGCTCAGCTACCCTGCGCGCTGGGCTGCGCCGGTCGAGCCGCTTGACTTCACGAAGCTGGGCAGCCTTGAGTTTGCGCCGGCCGACACGGACACGTTCCGCTGCCTGGCGCTTGCTCGCCACGCGGGTACGGTTGGCGGCACGCTGCCGTGCGTCATGAACGCGGCGAATGAAGTGGCCGTGGCGGCATTTTTGGCTGAGCAGGGCAGCTATCTGGGCATTGCCGAATGCGTGGAGGCGGTTATGGACGCGCACGAACGCGAAGGCGTGCAGCGCGTCGAAAGCCTTGAACAGCTGCAAGAGTTGGACGCCTGGGCGCGCGAAACAGCCCGCAAGTCGGTACGTTAGCCGAATGGGACAAGGGGACAGTCCCTTTGTCCCGGTTTTCGTTACGGATTTGTAATGCGATCGGCTCCGGCTTGTGCTGAGTGAACGTTGCGAGGCGCTTTTCCTTGCGTGCCTTCATCATTGCATTCGCAATGTTCCTCGTGTAGTTCTGGTTCCGCTTCGGTAACGGGGCGGAACCTCTTTTTATAATGGGTCGGATTGAAATTGCGCGCCGGCGTGCTTGCGGCGCGTGTCGCTTCCTCTTCAAGCAAAAGGAGCTTTGCCTGTGGACGTTGTCCTGATGATTCTGTATTGCACCATTGTGCTGGGCATTCTGGTGGTCATTCACGAAGGCGGCCACTACCTGGCCTCGCGTGCGTTCGGCGTGCGCGTCACCGAATTCATGCTGGGTATGCCCGGCCCGAACATCGGCTTCAAGAAATGGGGTACGAAGTTCGGCGTCACGCCTATCCTGCTTGGCGGCTATGCGCGCGTGTGCGGCATGGAGCCGGGCGAGATGAGCCCGCATCTTGAGCCGGTGCTTGCGGCGCTGTATCGCCGCGGCGCGGCGAACATGGAAGACATCGCCGCAGATTGCGGCATCACCGACGACGAGGCGCTTGAAGCGCTTGACGAGCTGGTGGAATGGGGCAGCTGCACGGGCCCCACGAAGAAAGACGAGTACAACACGTACCGCGCCATGGAGGTTATCCCCACCAAAAAGCAGATCAAGGCCGCCCGTGAAGCGGGCCTGCCGGAGCCGGCGCGCTACGAAGAGGGCCAGGCGCGCCCGGTCGACGATGCGCACGCGCTGTTCGAAAGCGAATACCGGCAGCAGTACCGCAGCCTGCCGTTTTGGAAACGCACGGTCATTTTGTTGGCGGGCATCGCGGTGAACCTGCTGTTCGCCATCGTGGTGTTCGTGGTGCTGTTTAGCGTCATCGGCTTCGATGTGCAGCTGCAATCGGGCGAGGTCACGCACATGACGGTGGACCCCGGCCGCGCCATCGTGGCGGGCTTTACGTACATCGGCATGGTGGCTCAGGCCGTAGCGGGCCTGTTCAACCCCGCAACCGCGGCGCAAACCGTGTCCGATTCGTCGTCGGTGGTGGGCATTGCCGTTATGTCCAAGCAGTTTGCCGACGCGGGCCTGGCGCCGTTCATGGAGTTCATGGCCATGATCTCGGTGTCGCTGGGCATCATGAACCTGCTGCCCATCCCGCCGCTTGACGGTGGTCGCTTCGTCATCGAGGTGTTCCAGAAGCTGTCGAAGAAAGTGGTGTCGCTGCGCGCCATGAACGCCATGAGCATGGCCGGCATGGCGCTGTTCGTGGTGTTTTTCCTGGTTATGGTGAACCAAGACGTGCAACGCATCATCTCGGGCACGTTCTTCGGGCAGTAAGCGCAGGCGCGCAGCGTTCGTTGGCCCCAGGCACCTTCCGCGCTTTTCGAAGGCGGCCTTGCTTGAACGGCAAGGCCGCCTTTGTTGCGTTTTGGCGACAATTCCCGTGTTTGCAGCAACTTATTCGCCTGTTGCTTCTATACGTTTCGGCAACGCTGCGCCCGGCGCTGGTAGAATACGCGCTATGGAAAATTACGAACATAAGGCGAACGGGTGCGCTGCAGCCTCTTCGGAGGACGCGGCGTTTTCGTCTACGCCGGACGCAACGCGTCCCAATCAAAAAACGCACCAGGTCATGGTGGGCAACGTGCCGCTTGGCGGCGGCGCCCCCGTTGTGGTGCAATCCATGCTCAACGCGCAGGCCGACAGCGTGGAGGAAAACCTTGCGCAAATCCAGCGCCTGGCCGATGCCGGCTGCGAAGTGGTGCGCATGGCCATCCCTCGGCGCAACTGCTTGGACACGTTCCAAGCGGTATGCGAAGCATCGCCGCTGCCGGTGGTGGCCGACGTGCACTTCGACGCCACCATCGCCATCGAGGCGGCCCGGCGCGGCGCGGCGAAGCTGCGCATCAACCCCGGCAACATCGGCGGCCTGGCAAAAACCGACGCCGTGCTTGACGCGGCGGGCGAAGCGGGTATTCCCATTCGCATCGGCGTGAACGCCGGTTCGCTTGACCAGCAGCTTGCTGCGCGCAGCGACCTGACGTTGCCGCAGAAGCTGGCCGCTTCGGCGCGCCAGTACGTGGAATACTGCGAAGGCCGCGGTTTTCACGACCTGGTGGTCAGCGCGAAGGCGCACGACGTCATGACCACGGTGCGCACGTATCGCCAGCTGGCCCACGACATCCCGCACATTCCGCTGCACATCGGCATCACCGAGGCGGGCACCACGTTCCAAGGCGTCATCAAAAGCGCCTCGGGGCTGGGCATCCTGCTTGAGCAGGGCATCGGCGACACCATGCGCATTTCGCTCACCGACGATCCTGTTACGGAAATGCGCGCGTGCTGGACGCTGCTTGGCGCGCTTGACCTGCGCAGACGCAACCCCGAACTCATCAGCTGCCCCACATGCGGTCGTTGCCAGGTGAACCTTATCGGCCTGGCGAACGAGGTGGAGCAGCGCATTTCCGGCTTGAACAAGCCGCTGAAGGTTGCCGTTATGGGCTGCGTGGTGAACGGCCCGGGCGAGGCGGCCGACGCCGACATCGGCGTGGCGTGCGGCAAGGGCGCGGGCATCGTGTTCCGCCACGGCAAAACCGTTCGCAAAGTGGAAGAAAGCGCCATCGTCGACGCTTTAATGGAAGAGATAAAGGAACTGTAAATGACGAACCCCAACATCACGCGCATGAGCACCTTGTACGCTCCCACGCTGAAAGAAGACCCCACCGACGCCGAGATTGCCAGCCACAAGCTGCTGCTGCGCGCCGGCTTCATCCGCAAAACGGCCGCGGGCATCTACACGTTCTTGCCGCTGGGCAAGCGCGTGCTGTCGAAGATCGAGAACATCGTGCGCGAGGAAATGGACGCGTGCGGTGCGCAGGAAATCCGCATGCCCATGCTGCAGCCCGAAGAGCTGTGGCAGGAATCCGGCCGCGCCGACGCGTACGGTCCCGAGCGCATGCGCCTGAACGATCGCCACGACCACGAGTTCTGCCTTGGCCCCACGCACGAGGAGCTCATCACGGCGCTGGTGCGCGCCGAGCTGCGCTCTTACAAGCAACTGCCGCTGAACATGTATCAGATTCAAACGAAGTTCCGCGACGAGATTCGCCCGCGCTTCGGCTTGCTGCGCAGCCGCGAGTTCGTCATGAAGGATGGCTACAGCTTCCACGATTCCCAGGAGTCGCTGCAGGAAGAATACGACAAGATGTATGCGGCCTACGAGCGCATTTGCGAGCGCTGCGGGCTTGAGTATCGTCCCGTGCAGGCCGACGCCGGCCAAATCGGCGGCGCGGTAACCTGCGAGTTCCACGCGCTTGCCGAAGCGGGCGAGTCGGCGCTGGTGTACTGCGACTGCGGTTACGCCGCCAGCGACGAGGTGGGCGAGGGCATGGCGCGCCCCACGGTGTACGACGTGCCCGAAATGAAGAAGGTTGCCACGCCCGGCGTGCACACCATCGCTGAGCTGGCCGAATTCCTGAACATCCCCGAAACGTCCACGGTCAAGGCCTTGTCCGGCAAAAACGACGAAGGCAAGCTGGTGGTGCTGTTCGTGCCCGGCGACCACGAGGTCAACGAGGAGAAGGCGGCTCGCGTGGCCGGTGGCTTCACGCTGCTTACCGAAGAGGACATGGAGACCTACGGTCTGCAAAAGGGTTCCATGGGCCCGGTGGGCCTTCCCGAGCAGGCTTACGTCATTGCGGCGAACAGCTTGAAGGCCGTGCCGAAGTGGGTTGTGGGCGCCAACGAGGACGGCTACCACTATGTGGGCGCTGAACTGGGCAAAGACTTCCAGGTTGACGAATGGGCCGACATCATCACCGTCAAACCCGGCGACTGCTGCCCGAAGTGCGGCCTGGAGTTGAAGGGCGCGCGCGGCATCGAGGTGGCGCAGGTGTTCCAGCTTGGCGACAAGTACTCGCGTGCCATGGGCGCCACGTTCATGAGCAAGGACGGCAAGGAGCAGCCGTTCATCATGGGCTGCTACGGCGTGGGCGTGTCTCGTACTCTGGCTGCCATCATCGAGCAGCACAACGACGAAAACGGCATGATTTGGCCGATGTCGGTGGCGCCGGCGCACGTGTGCATCCTGCCGCTGGCAACCGGCGACGATCTGGTGCAGCCCGCTGCCGAGAAGCTGGCCGAAGAGCTGGCGAACCTGGGCCTGGAAGTGGTTATCGACGACCGCAAGGAGCGCGCCGGCGTGAAATTCGCCGAAGCGGACCTGATGGGCTGGCCGCTGCAGGTCATCATGGGCAAGCGCGGCTTGGCCGAGGGCAAGGTCGAAATCAAGCGCCGTTCCACGGGTGAGCGTCGCGACATCTCGCTGGACGCGCTGCGCGAGGCGCTCAGCTTCGCGAAGGGCGCGCAGCGCCGCTGGGGCAACAGCCTCAACGCGTTCTCGCCTCTGTTCGCCGACTAGGGAAGCGCGCAAGCAGTTGCAAGCGAAAGGGCGGCCAGCTGGCCGCCCTTTTTCGCCTCTGGGGTGGTCTCGAGTTTCGGCTCGGCAGCGGTACGCAGGCCATCCGCTGCGTTGCCGGTCGCTAGCTTTCCTGGTGATAGCGATTCGCCACCCAGGTGCGGGTGGTTTCGATGAACGCACGCGTAGCCGCCGACGCTGTTTCCATGGAACGCACGGCAATGGCTATCTCGCGCGTGGTTTCCACCTGCGGCGGAACCACGGCCAAAGGAAACGGCGTGGTGTCCAACAGCAGGCTGGACAAAACGCTGAAGCCCAGCCCCGCGCTTACCATGCTCATAACGGCGTAGTCGTTGTCGATGGTGAACCGCACGTGCGGGTCTACGCCGTTGTTGCGAAACACCGCGGCCATCTCGGAAAGCGTGCCGCTTTGCAGGCAGATGTAGGGCTCTTCGGCAAGCGTGCGCGCGGGAACGTGTGCGGCGTTGGCCAGCGCATGGTTAGGCGGCAGCAGCACCATTAGTGGGTCGTGGTACAGCGAGAAGGCTTCAAGTGGCTGCTTGATGGGCACCACGAAGAACCCGCAGTCAACGTCGCCGCGCCAAACGGCCTGCTCAAGATCATCTTCGTTATCAAGGCACACCAATTGCAAATCGATGCTGGGATGCTTCGCCAAAAACGTTTTGGCAATGCCGGGGAACCATTGGATGGAAACGCTGGTGAACGCGGCAACGCGCACCACGCCGCTTTCAAGGTGCTTCAGCTCGGCAATGCGCCCGGCCAGCTGACGCTCGTCGTTGCAGATGTTGCGGATCCAGGGCAGCAGTTCGGCGCCTTCGCTGGTAAGGTGCGCGCCGCCGTAATCGCGCACGAACAGCGGGATGCCCAGCTCGCGCTCCATGGAGCTGATAAGGTAGCTGATGCCGGCCTGTGTGTAGCCCAGGTCGTGCGCGGCTTGCTTGAAGCTGCCGGTTTCGGCGATGTGCAAAAACGCCTCGTACTTTTGGTTCGCCATGCGTATCTCCTGTCGCTTGCGGTGACTTGCGAGGGAAATGTGAACGGCAAGGCCATTCGCCTGCTATTGTGGCAAGAATTGTTCACGTGTACAAGGTGTTTACCTGCAAAGATAAGGGTTTCTTTATTTCCTTGTAAGAATTGCCCGTTTTACTTTCATTAGGCAAAGCCATACCATACGAATCAATCCGGAACAACGTTATAGGAAAAAGCCCCCTTGCAGGGCTTGGCATTTTGCGCGTCTTATAATGCGGCGCGCGTGGGAAAGGAACGCGAAAAACATGGCGAACGCAACGAAAAGATGGCTGTTCATTGCCTTGGTGGTGCTGCAGACCGCGATTTTCGGCTTCGGCAACGTGCTCACGAAAATCGCCTACAGCGACATCACGCCGCTGTGGTGCCTTGTGCTGCGCTTTAGCCTGGCGCTTGTCGTGTTCGGTGCCCTGTTCGGGCACCGCATCGTGCGTCAGTTGCGACAGGTCAGCGTGCGTTCTTGGTTGCCGGCGGCGGTGTGCATGGCGCTTTCCTACATTGCGTGCAACGTGGCGCTTGACCTGACCACGGCCACGAACGTGGGCTTTTTGGTGGCGCTGCCGGTGGTGTTTGCGCCGCTTCTGTCGTCGCTGGTGAACCGCAAGCGCTATCCGGTGGCGTTCCTGCCGTTTCAGGGCGCCGTGGTGGTAGGGCTGTTCCTGCTGTGCGGCAACGGCGGCACGTTGACGTTCGGGCTGGGCGAGGCGCTGGCGTTGCTGTCGTCGGTGGCGCTTGCCGGCGCGCTGGTGTTCGGCGAGCGCGGCCTGGAAAACCTGGACGTCTGCACCGTTGCGGGCACCCAGATTGCGGCAACGCTGGTCATTTCGTTGGCGTTTGCCCTGGTGGCGGAGCCGGTGGTCAACATTGCCGCCGTCACGCCGCTTGCGTGGGGCACCATCGCGTTTCTGGCGCTTGCCTCAACGTGCCTGACGTTCTTCCTGCAAAACAAGGCGCTGACGGTGTTGAAATCGTCCACGGTTTCGCTGCTGCTTACCGGCGAGCCGGTGTTCACGGCCGTGTTCTCGCTTCCCATGCTCGGCGAGATGCTCGACGGGCGCGGGCTTGCCGGGGCCGCCATCATCGTGGTGGCGGTGGTGTGCGTAACCATGCTCGAAGGCCGCAAGGGCAAGCAGCCCGCGGCGGCGCCCGCGTTCGGTATCGCGGAATTCCCGCACGCTGTCATCGAGCCGACGTGGCGCGATCGCCGGGCAGCGTAAGGTATCGGTTCGCTTTCAAGTCGGCGATATCCGTTGTCCCTCCCGTCGCAATAGTGCATCATAGTAGGATAAGGCCCGCGTATCGGGCGCCGTTTCGAAAAAGGGGAGGCTGTTATGGCTACGATCGGTGATGGTTTCAAAGACATTTTCCTGGCAGGCGTTGGCGCCATGGCCATTACGGGCGAGAAGGCGAAGGACCTGGTAGATACGCTCATCTCGAAGGGCGAGCTGACGGTAGACCAGGGCAAGCAGATCAACACGGAGCTTAAGCACAAGGCCGATGCGGCTGTTGAGTCCATGCGCTTCGACGCGCTTGAAGCCCGCATGTCGGTCATGACGCCCGAAGAGCGCGCTGCGTTCGCCGCGAAGGCGGCCGAAATTGCCGCCCGTCCCGTGGCTGCGCCGGCAACCGAAGAGCAGCCTGCGGCTGAAGCCGAGCCCGCCAAAGCTGCTGCCGCGCCCGAAACGGCCGAGGAAGCTCCTGCAGCTGCTGCTGAATAGCGGGGCTGTGCGCTTTCATGGCAGAAAACACATTCCTGAAATACTTTTTCGGCTCCGGTGCCACGTTTGACCCCGAAGGCCAGTTCGACCTCACGCGCAAAACGCGCATCCGCAGGTTGCGTGAGTTCTACACCATCATGCAGAAGCACCACTTCACGAAGGGGTTCACGCCGGAATCTTTTCGGTCCATGCTTGAGGATTTGGGCCCAAGCTTCGTGAAAATCGGGCAGACGTTGTCAACGCGTTCCGAAATTCTGCCGAAAGCGTATTGCGACGAGCTGAAGAAGCTGCAGGCTAGCAGCGACCCGCTGCCGTTTGACGAAATGCTTGCCGCCATGGACGACATCTACGGGGCGCAGCGCACGCAGCTGTTCGCGGAAATCGATCCAACGCCGCTCGGCAGCGCTTCGCTGGCGCAGGTGCACAAGGCGCGCCTGGCCGACGGCAGCGTTGTTGCGGTGAAAATCCAGCGGCCGGGCGTTCGCACCACCATGGCGCAGGACATCGACATCATGCGCATCGTTGCGCGGCAGGCCTCGCGCGTCATGAAAGACGACCAAATGCTTGACGTGCGCGACGTGGTCGAGGAGCTGTGGGCAACGTTCCTGGAGGAAACCGACTTCAAGCGAGAAGCGGCCAATTTGCAGGAATTCGCGCTGCTGAACAAAGACGTCAACTATATTGCCTGCCCGAAGGTGTATCCCGAGCTGTGCCGCGAAAACATCCTGGTCATGGAATACGTCGACGGCATTCCCATCAACAACTTCGACAAGTTGCGCGCCGCAGGCTACGACTTGGAGGAAATCGGCAAGAAAATCCTGGACAACTATGCCACGCAGGTGCTTGACCACGGGTTTTTCCACGCCGATCCTCATCCGGGCAACATGCTTGTGCGCGATGGGAAAATCGTGTACATCGACTTGGGCATGATGGGCCGCTTGTCGGCGCGCGACCGCGCGGGGTTCGGCGCCATCATCAACGCGGTGGGCATGCAAAGCTCGTCCGAGCTGAAAGACGCGCTTCTGGCGTTCGCCATCCAGCGTGACAACGGGGCCATCGACCACACGCGCTTTCTGGCCGACCTGGACTTGCTGCTGAAAGATTACGGCTCGTGCGACGTGTCCGAAATCGATGTGGGCCAGCTGCTTACCGACATCCTCAACCTTACACGTCAGTGCAAGGTTACGCTGCCGCCGTCCATCACCAGCGTTTCGCGCGGCATCGTCACGCTTGAAGGCACGGTCATGCCGCTTATTCCGAATGAGAGCATGGTGTCCATCATCAACGCGCACATTCAGCGCACGAAGGATCCGAAAAGCGAGCTGATCGATGCCATGCAGGACCTAACGCTTGCGTTGCGCGGCGCGGGCAAAGGCTCGCTTGATGCGGCGAAGTATGCGGGGCAGGCGCTGCGCATGCTCACGCGCGGCCAGGTGAAGGTGAACATGGAGGTGCTCGGCTCGGAAGCCCCCATGAGCAGCTTGGCGCTTATCGTGAACCGCTTGACGCTTGGCATCATCATTGCCGGCTTGTTCATCGGCTCGTCCATGGTGGCGCTGTCTTCCATGGAGCCGCGCTGGCTGGGCGTGCCCGTGCTGTCGTTCTTCGGCTATTTGGGCGCGTTCGTCTTATCCGTGTGGGTGGTGTCCGATATTCTGCGCAAGCGCAGATAGCGGCATGGTTTTAGCTGTGCGATAACAGGGACGGCGTTTCGGAAAAGGGGGAGGGGGAACGGCACCTTATCGTCTTGACGAACCTGTTTTCTTCCTGCCGCTTTCCGAGCCGGCTGCAGCCTAGTAAAAGAAAAGCGCCCGAACAGGCGCTTTTCTGCGTTGCTGACCCTGTTGAGCGGCAGCTACGACTTCATCTGCGTTTCTTTCTTGCACTTCGGGCACACCACGCGCAGCGTGCCTTTGCCGCGCGGCACGGACAGTTCCTGTCCACAGCCTTTGCAGCGGAAGTATTTCGTGGTCTTGCGGTTCACCCACTTCTTTTTCGCCAGTTCATAGCTGCGCCGCGGCTTGGCCGTTACGCGCAGGTACGTTTGGTTCTCGCTTGAGCGCTTCGAAATGTTTTTCGAGCACGTACGCCATATGGCTATGACCAGCGCAATCAGCGCAATGTAGGATAGCCATCCGCAGTGCGGGAAAATGGAAAGCAGCATGGTGATGATGCCCAGCGCCACCAGGCCGTTTGAAAAATCGTCGTTGCCGTAACGTCCTTGCATCCAAGCGGCCATTTTGTACGTCATGCGTTGAAAGAACTGCTTCATCGTGGTGCCTTCGCTTCATAGTCGGAAACCAACGCGCCTCGCAGGGTGAGTTTGAAGCCCTGCGAGGCGCGATTCATACTGTATGGCTATCGCGCTTGCGCGTCATGCGATTTTGCGGCGCTGTTACGCAACGGTTGCCTTGTCTTCGCATGTTCGACGAACGCTGGCGTTGGCGGCGTCCAAAATGCGCCCGACTGTTTCCGATTGCGTGCGGCATAGCTGGGGAAACGGCACTGGTGCGGCGGGGTTGTCATTAAACGCGTCGGCCAGGTACTTCACGTACCACGTGACGTCATGCCAGGCACCGCACGTGAATCCGGCGTGGCGCTGTAGGCCCATTACTTCGAACCCGAAGGAGTTGTGCAGCCGTTCGCTGGAAACGTTTGGGCTGGTCACAATGCCATATACAACTTTGATGCCCTGCGCAGCGCACGAATCGATAAGCGCACGGTACAGCGCGCTGCCCAGGCGATGACCTTGCGCAGCCGGTGCCAGGTACACGGAAAGCTCTGCGTTCCACTGGAAAGCGGCACGCTCGCGCAGCTCGTGCGCATAGGCATAACCCACAATGGCCCCGTCAAGCTCGGCAACCAGGAAGGGGTGCGCCGCCAGGATGCCGTCCGTGCGTGTTTGAAAGGCTTCGCGCGAGGGGACGTCCTCCTCGAACGTGATGGGCGTCTCGATGTACGGCGTATAGATGTCCAGAATGGCGTCGGAATCCGCGCTGGTTGCAAGGCGAATAACGGGGGTGGTCATGAAAAGAGGCTCCTTATCGCAAGTGGATAGGAGCCCCATGATATCACTGGCGTGTGGCAAAGCCGTTGCGCGCTACGCGGGGTTCTTCGCGGCAAGGATGAGCTCGACGTCGCTGTCGGTCAAGCTGTAATTCAGGTACGTCTTGTAGAAGTCCTTCACCTTGCTGTTGATGTCAAGGTCGCTGAACAGTTCGGGGTGCAGCGTAGCGGCAGCCCACTTAAGGCCGCACAGCACCAGCAGCAGAATCTGGCTTCCGCCGCGTCCGATGCTGCGGGCGCTGAAATACGTCAGCCCTACGGCGATGAAGCCCATGATAAACGCCATAACTTGCACCGCATGGTTGTCGAAGTTTCACAGCAGTGCCAGCGCGGCGCCAAACGATGCGCCGGCCGATGCGCCCAAAATATCAGGCGATACCATAGGATTTCTGAACAGGCCCTGATAGCTTGCGCCCGAAATGGCAAGCGCCGCGCCAATAAGCAGGGCGGCAACCACGCGCGGAAGGCGCACGTTAAGCACGATGTTCGTGGCCATATCGGAATAGCTTGCGCCCGTGCCCAGCAGCACGTTCGCAAGGATTCCCACCACGTCGCTTGGCGTTACGCCCGCGCGGCCCGCGCCAAGCGCAAGCACGAACAGCACCACAAGCGCTGCGCAGCATGCAATGGCCAGCACGGCATTGACCTTGCGGTGAGCGAAGTACGAGGCAGTGCCGCTTTGCTTTGCGGGTACTGCAGCCTCGCAGCCGTCTGGCTTCGCTGTCACTTCCGTTGTTGGTGACGGCTTTCTCGAATCCGAATGGCCATCGGCCTCGAGAAAGCCGTCGTTCGCCCGCTTCATCCTGAAAACACCTCGAGTCGCGTGGGAGAGCTCGAACGAATACGGTAGTGTATCGCGGGTTGCACCAGGTGCTGGGCGCCTTGGCGTTCGGGCGCAAGGGCGTGTCTGCGGCGGTGCCTTCGCTGCGGCGTGCGCGCGGCGTGAAAAAATGCCCACGCACGCGTTCGTTGCGGTATACTTCATGGGCACATGCAACGACGAAGACAGCAGCTCGCATCATTGCGGTCGGCAGAGACGGGTTTCATCGGCTGAAAGAACCCGGGCGGCAAGCAAGCTGATTCCCTTCCGAGCATCGCAGTTGAACGCGGGGCGCTTTTGCGCGGACGTTTACGTAGGCTGCGACGGCCGCTTCCCGTCACGAAGCAAATGAAGCGGGCGGTTCGCGCTTTAAGCACGCAGCTGCCAACCAAGGTGGTACCGCGAGAGCCTTCTCTCGTCCTTGGACTGGGAAACCCCAGGCCAATGGCGAAGAGGGCTCTTTTTTTATTGGGTCGCGAATGCGGACGAACTAAAACAGAAAGGGATCGGACACATGGCAATCGTGGACGAACTTGCGGCGTTGCGCGAAAGCACGCTTGCTGCCATCAGCGCGGCGGCTGACACTTCCGCGCTTGACGAGGTGCGCGTGGCCGTGCTGGGCAAGGCCGGTACGCTGACGGGCTACCTGCGCAGCATGGGCCAGGTGGCGAAAGAGGAGCGCGCCGCCGTCGGCAAAACGGTGAACGAGGTGCGCAACGTGGTGGAGGCTGCGCTTGAAGATCGCAAGCGCGCGCTTGAGGCGCAGGAGCTTGAGGCTGCCATCAGCGCGGCGGCCGTCGACGTGACGCTTCCGGGCCGCAGCCAGCAGGTTGGCACGCGCCACCTTATCAATCGTATCACCGACGAGATTTCCGAGATCTTCTTGGGCCTGGGCTACACCGTGGCGCAAGGCCCCGAGGTGGAAACCGATTATTACAACTTCGAGGCCCTGAACGCCCCGGCCGATCACCCCAGCCGCAGCATGCAGGATACGTTCTACGTAGTGGATCGCTCGGGCGAGGCCTCGGCGGTGCGCGGCGAATCGAAGGTGCTGCTGCGCACGCAAACCTCAGGTGTGCAGGTGCACGTCATGGAGCAGCAAAAGCCGCCCATCTACATCATCGCGCCGGGCAAAGTGTATCGCCGCGACGTTGCCGACCCCAGCCACTTGCCGCAGTTTACGCAGGTTGAGGGCCTGGTTGTAGACAAGGGCATCACGTTTGGCGACCTGAAGGGCACGCTGGACTACTTCTGCAAGCAAATGTTCGGTCCCGACCGCAAAACGCGTTTCCGCGCTCACTACTTCCCGTTTACCGAGCCCTCTGCCGAAGCCGACGTCAGCTGCGGCGTGTGCGGTGGCACGGGCCATCTGCACGACGGCGAGCGCTGCCGCATGTGCAAGGGCACGGGCTGGCTGGAAATCCTGGGCTGCGGCATGGTCGACCCGAACGTGCTCAGCATGTCCGGCGTTGACCCCGAGCAGTACTCGGGCTTCGCGTTCGGCGTGGGCGTCGAGCGTGTTGCATGCCTGAAGTACAACGTCCCCGACCTGCGTATGCTCCTTGAGGGTGACATGCGCTTCCTTCGCCAGTTCTAAGGAGTAAACAGCAATGAAAGTATCGCTGAAATGGCTGAACGAATACGTTGAGGTGCCCACGGACATCAAGGCGTTCTGCGACAAGCTTGACCTGACGGGCACGGGCGTAGAAGGCGTTGAAACGCTTGGCGCCACGTTCGACCATGTGGTCACCGCCAAGGTTCTGAAGAAGGAGCACCATCCCGATTCCGATCACATGTGGGTGTGCTCCGTTGACGTGGGGGAGCAAAACCTCGGCAAGGACGGCAAACCCGAGCCGCTGCAAATCGTGTGCGGTGCGCAGAACTTCAACGAAGGCGACCACATCGTCACCGCCATGGTGGGCGCCGAGCTTCCCGGCGACGTGAAAATCAAGAAGTCCAAGCTGCGCGGCGTTGCCAGCTGCGGCATGAACTGCTCTGCGCGCGAGCTGGGCTTCGGCTCCGACCACAGCGGCATCATGATTCTGCCCGAGGATGCCCCGGTGGGCGTGCCGTTTGCGGAATATGCCGGGCTTACCGACACGGTGCTTGACCTGGAAATCACTCCGAACCGCCCCGACAGCCTTTCCATTGCCGGCCTGGCACGCGAGGTGGGCGCCATGTACCGTCGCGATTGGAAAGACCCGCTGCCCGAGATGGCGGCGAAGCTTCAGCTTGATGCCTCGGCAACGCCCATTGACGAAGAGGTTAAGATCGCCATCGACGACGCCGTGCGCTGCCCGCGCTATACGGCGCGCGTCATTCGCGGCTGCAAAGTTGGCCCCAGCCCTGACTGGATGGTCGAGCGTCTTTCGGCCATCGGACAGCGTTCCATCAACAATATCGTTGACGTTACTAACTATATTCTGTTCCTGTTCGGCCAGCCGCTGCACGCGTTTGACCTGGACAAGCTGAAGAACGCCGACGGCCATGCGCACATCGTGGTGCGCGCCGCGCAAGACGGCGAGCCGCTGACCACGCTTGATGGCGAGAAGCGTACGCTCACCAGCGACATGACCGTCATCTCCACGCCCGAGCGCGGCGCGGTGGCGCTTGCGGGCGTCATGGGCGGTCTTGACACCGAAGTCACCGACGAAACGGTCGACATCTTGCTGGAGGCGGCAACGTTCGAGGCGGGTCGCACCAGCCGCACCAGCCGCAACCTGGGCCTTATCAGCGAAAGCTCCATGCGCTATGAGCGTGGTGTGGACGACCACGACATCGACGTGCGTTCGGCTGCCGCGGCGGCGCTTATCGCCGAAGTTGCAGGTGGCACGGTCAGCGCTTGCTCGGTCAATGACCTGGGTATCATCGACCAGTGGCCGCTTGTTTCCGAAGAGGCGCACCTGAAGTTCCGCATCCCGCGCTTCTGCGGCATGATGGGCGCGCAGATTCCGCGCGAGTTCATCGTCGAGATTCTCGAGCGCCTGGGTTGCAAGGTTTCCGATTCCGCCGATCCCGACGTGCTTGACGTGGTGTCGCCGACGTTCCGTCCCGACCTGCCGCGCGAAATCGACCTGTACGAGGAGGTGCTGCGCCTGTACGGCATGGACCTTATCCCCGAAACGCTGCCGGGCGGCCGCGGGCGCTTTGGCGTTCGCTCGCACATGGAGCACGTGCTGGCCACCATCAACCGCACCATGTGCGCCAGCGGCCTGAACGAAACCATGACGTATTCGTTCGCCGAACCTACCGAGCTCGACCGCCTGCGCATGCCCAAGGACGGTCTTGGCGATGCCGTGGAGCTGATCAACCCCATGAACGCCGACCAGTCGGTCATGCGCCAAAGCATCATCCCTGGCCTTCTGCGCTCGGTTGCGCACAACCAGGCGCGCGGCGTGAAGAACATCCAGCTCTACGAGCAGGGCATGGTGTTCTACGCGCACGAGGGCAGAAAGCAGCCGAAGGAGCGCCGCAAGCTTGCCGGCGTCATGGCGGGCGCGTTTGCCGATGCGGGCTGGAATCAGCAGCCGGCGGCGTTCGACTTCTTCGACGGCAAGGGCGCCGTGGAAAACCTCATGCGCGAGCTGGCCATCCCGAAGGTTCGCTACAAGGCGCTTTCCGCTGACGAGGCTCCGCATTTGCAGCCCGGTCGCGCCGCGCAGGTGCTTACGGGCGGTACGGTGCTTGGCTGGGTTGGCGAGGTGCATCCTTTGGCTTGCTCTGCCTACGATGCGCAGGCGCCCGTTGTGGCGTTCGAACTTGACGTGGACGCGCTGGCGAAGGCTGCGCGCCCGGCGCGCGACTACGTTGACGTGCCCACGTTCCCCGCAGTGTCCATTGACCAGGCATTTGTGGTGGACGAGTCCGTTACGCACGAGCGCCTGGAGCAGTGCATGACGTCTGCTGGCGGCAAGCTTTTGTCCGATGTGCGCTTGTTCGACGTGTATCGCGACGAGGAGCGCATCGGCGCCGGCAAGAAGTCCATGGCGTATGCGCTGACGTATCGCGCAGCTGACCGCACGCTCACCAGCGAAGAGGTTGACAAGGCGCATGCGAAGCTTGTGAAGAAGGTCTGCGGCGCCACGGGGGCCGAGGTTCGCGGCTAGCTGTCTGCGGCAGCGCTGACTGCAGGTAGGACCGGCGCGGCTTGCGAAAAGCGAAACGAAACGGAAAGCCGTCGAGCATTCGGCGGCTTTCCTTATTTGCGGCAGCGCGTTTTGCTGGGAGAGTGGCTGCAGCCTACTTTGCGCACGGCGTCTGTATTCGCGTGGTTTTAAGGTTTAGCCGAAGCTAACAGCGTTACAATAGGCCGCAAAACGAAAGGAAATCGCATGTACGACAATCTCAAAAGCCCCGGGCGTAACGACGAATGCTGGTGCGGCAGCGGGCGTAAGTATAAGAAGTGCCACCTTGATTCCGATGAGCGCCTGCAGGAGCTCTACGAGCAAGGTTTCGAGGTTCCGCAGCGCAGCCTGCTGAAAACCGCTGCAGATATCGAAGGCATCAAGAAAAGCGCGGCCATTAACATCGGCGTGCTTGATTACGTGGCCGAACGCATCGGGCCGGGCATTTCCACCGAGGAAATCGACAAGTGGATTTACGACTACACCGTCGAGCACGGCGGCATACCTGCCGATTTGAACTACGAGGGCTATCCGAAAAGCGTATGCACGTCCATCAACGAAGTGGTGTGCCACGGAATCCCCTCGCCCGACGACGTGCTGAAAGACGGCGACATCGTCAACGTGGACTGCTCCACCATCCTCGACGGCTATTTCTCCGATTCGTCCCGCATGTTCTGCATTGGTAACGTTTCGGACGAGAAGCGCCGTTTGGTGGAGGAAACGAAGAAGGCGCTTGAGGCGGGCCTTGCCGCGGTCAAGCCGTGGGGGCTGCTCGGCGACGTGGGCGCTGCGGTTCACGAGTACGCGCACGCGCAGGGGTTCTCGGTTGTGCGCGAGTTTGGTGGCCATGGCATTGGGCTTGAGTTCCATGAAGACCCGTTCGTAAGCCACGTGTCCGAGCCGGGCACCGGCATGGTGCTTGCGCCGGGCAGCTGCTTCACCATCGAGCCCATGATCAATATGGGTGCGCATGACATCGACATGTCCGACCCGAACGGCTGGACGGTTCGCACAGCCGATCGCATGCCTTCCGCTCAGTGGGAGGTTCAGCTTGTGGTAACGGAAACGGGCTACGAGCTCCTGAGCTGGTAAGAAGCTGCTAGATGGCCTCTTTGGATTGAACCAGCATCCAAAGAGGCCATTTTTTTGCAATTTCGTACGAACAAACGTACGTGTCTATGCTATACTAGCGCCATCGCATAAGAGCCAGTGCAAACGCTCCCCTATAACCGGGGGTTGTCCATAGATGGCAGCGGTGTTCCTCGCTGCCCGTACCACGTTTGCAAGATCCTCTTCACCCTTGGAACAGAATAAGTAGGTGTTCTCCATGGTCGAAATCGGCTCTCGCTCGTGCTGCTCTCATCCGCAGGCTTTGGTTGTTATAGCCGCCATTCCGTTGTGCCAGGCAAAAGCGCTGCAAAGTGTGCTGGAAGACGAGTGCCTTGATAATTGCTCCGGCGGCAGGCTCGGCAACATGTTGTGCAATGAAGATGTGTTCAGTGCTGATCAATGGTATGAACAGGAATTTCTCGATTTTCTGCCATTGCGATGTGCGTGCGTCATGGATTGCCAGGACGCCATCTGCCTCATGCAGGAGGTGGGCCATGTCGTGCTCTAAGTTGCTTTGGGATGAGCAGGTCCTCTCGCGCAAACAAGTTCCAACCGTCCAAGATGCCCTTGCGTGCTGCGATAAGCAAACGTTGCTCTATGTGGTAGAACGCACCTTTGCCTCGCGTATGCCTGGGTGGGAAACCGCAACGCCTCAGCAACGTCGAGTGGCGCGAAAGCGCATGGCCAGGGCGCTTGACGCCATGCGGCAATGCCAGGTCAAACGCAAAGAAGGCAAATCGTATTGCGTGTTTCCCCAGGAAGAATTCGTGGTGCACATCTCAGGTGGCCGAAGCGTCATAGAGCGCGTGCTGCAAGGGCGCGTGGTCGATGTGTCTTCTCGGCACAATTGCCCTGAAGGCGTACAGAATATGCTGACGTTTGGGTGCAAACCTTGGGCTGTTGCGCTTGCGTATCGTATCTGGCTTGAGGGCCCGTGGAATTGCCAGGAGCGCTATATGGTGCTGGCAAGCGTGTTTTGGCAGCTCACGCATCAGGGGTTTGAGGAACCTTGTGAACTTCCCCTAGAAAGCGAATCGCGCTCAAACGGTTTTTATCAGGTCTATGGCACATGCTCGCCGCTATCGTCAAAACCGCTTTGCGGGCCACGCGCTTTAGAGGCAAATTGCTATGGGTGGGATCGCATGCAAGATCGTGCTGTTTCACTTAATGAAGACTGCGTAAGCAAGGCGGAGTTCATGGGCCTTGGCGTTCCCGAGGCGCTTGAGGAAACGTACAAAGAAAGGCTTATCACTCGCGTTGCTCAGCTCAACAGCATCGGCCAGCAAGATTTTCAAGCGCGCGTCGTTCGCTTCTCGCAGCGCCTGCGCGCAGCATAAAAAGGCCGCCATAGCGGCGGCCTGAAATGCACTTTGAAAACGAAAGACTAGCCTTCAATTTCAACAAGCGTAATCTCGAAGTTAAGATCCTTGCCGGCAAGCTCGTGGTTCATGTCGAACGTCACAATGCCGTTTTCAATGCCCTGAACGAAAACGGGGAAAGGCTGACCGGTCGGGCCCTGCATGTACACGGTCTGGCCAACGGGAAGCTGGTCGCCATTGGGAATGTTCTCCAAGGGAATGCGCTGCACCAGTTCCTCGTTGCGCTCACCGTAGGCGTCGGCTGCGGGAATGTGCACCGTTTTGGTTTCGCCTTGCTCCATGGTCTCAACGGCGGCGTCGAAACCGGGGATCATCTGTCCGGCCATGCACGTGAACTCCAACGGCTCGCCGCGGTCGAGGGAAGAGTCGAACTTCGTTCCGTCGTCCAAGGTGCCGGTGTAGTGAACCTTAACCTTTTTGCCCTTGTTGCTCATGGGTGTCTCCAATCGTTAGGTAAATGCTCGGTTCAGTCTACCCGAGTCTTCCGCCTTGTCCGTCACGAATTGCGGCGCGTTCGAAAAAGTTTCCGTTTCGTTGACCGTCGAAGAGCTTTAGCTCTCGGCGATATCGGCCAGGGTTGTGCGGTTTTGAACTAGTTGCATAAGCGGTTCAAGATACGTGGCATCTTCTGCTGAAAGGGCTTTTAGCGCAATGCCCATAATGCTGTCGCACAATTCCGCTGCAGGCTTTCCGTAAACAACGGCATCGTAGCCGTGCTGCATAAGTTCGTCCTTTGCGGCCTCAAAGCTTTCTGCGGTAACGCCCTCGAACAAAGTATCCAATGCATCAAGGCTGTTTTCGCTATAGAACAGCCCCTTGATCAGCGCTGCATAAGCAATGACATAGGGGGTGGGCATGGAGTCGGCAGGGCGAATCTCCAAGTAGGTCTTCAGGCGAACATCGGGGAACTGCATGGAAACAGCATGCTCGATTTCCTGGTTCGTCATGGTTTGGTTTGCGTAGATCTCGCCAAAGGTTTTTTCGCTGTAAGCCCAGCCGCCGTCCTGGGGCATCACTATGGCGGGGGTGTCCAAAACAAACTGGGCATAGCGCTCAAGCGTGAAGTCTTTGTTAAGCGCTCCCGGAACAAGTCCGCAGCGGTCGCGGTCTGTGTGCCTCCAAACGTCGGTTCTCATCAGCTTGTGTGTGCGGGGCTTCCCCTCAAATATGGGGGAGTTATCGCATATCAGGCTCAGCAACGGAACTAAGGCATACGCAAGGCGCATTTTCCGCAGGCAGTCATCAATGCTGGTGTAATCAATGGAAATCTGCGTAGAAGCGCTACCTCGCATCATGCAGGGGCCGTAAGAATCCTTTGCGCTCAGATAACGGTTCATGAAGTCGTATCGCTGTTTGGGGATAAGTTCGAGGCTTCGTGCGGTTGCGCTGGGGTGATATCCCTGCGCAACAATGCGCATCCCGTTTTGCGCAAGCAGGTTTTGAAGCGTGTTCTCGTACGCTGAAAACACTTTGCTTGCATGCTCAAGCGTGTCGAACGGGCCTGCGGACAGCTCGACTTGCGCAGCGGGTTCGATGGTGATGGCTTCTCCGCGCCGTGCTACACCCAGAAGGTCGCCTTCGCTGTCTACGGTTTTTTCGGGGTAGCTTTCGGAAAGCTGCGAAAGCAGCCAGGCAACGCCATGCTCCTCGCTGTACGACACGGGCGAGTTGTCGTTGCGTACAACAATTTGCTCAAGCTCTATGCCAAGCTTTCCGTGGCTTCCATGAGGTTTGATGCCGCTTTCGAAAAAGCGGACCAATGCATCGATATTGCTTTGTCTTGCAGGCTGCGACATGGGACAATGCTCGGTTTCGTCGCTAGATTGGCGGGCTGTAGTATTCATGAAACAAGCTCCTTAGCCGGTAATATCGCTGCAATAATACGACACTTTGGATACAATAAACCCTCAGTCGGCAGCCTTTGTAGGTAATCTGACACTATGAACTGTTCTATTTGATGAAGATGAAGACGGGGCCGGGTTTGGACGTGCATATCACAAAAAGAACAGCGCTTTTGTTGCTGCTCGACATCGTTGCTACGTATATTTCGTATTGGCTTGCTTCCATCCTCACGAACGTGAAGGGTGAAGTGTTCGTCAACAACGAGATTTACTTCGTTCTTGGCATTCTGGCATGCATCAATGTGCTGGTGCTTGCTGCATTTCGCTTGTACAACAACCTCTGGGAATACGCCAGCATTGACGAGGTCGTTCAAATCGTGGGGGCAACGGTGCTTGGCACCCTTGGAGGCGCCGCGTTCCTGTGGATTATCGGCACGCGGCTTCCCATCAGGGTGTTTGTCGTATCGTGCTTTTTGCTGATTTTCTTCATGGGCGGCATGCGGTTTATATTCCGTTATATGCGCCAAAAGGGGCGCGCCTTCGTGTCGTCGCAGCGCACGTGCGATCGTCCTCGTACGCTTGTTGTCGGCGCGGGCGAAACGGGTTCCTTGGCAATCGGGCGCATGGCGTCGAAAGACCCGCTGATGCCCGGTATTCCCATCATCGCAACGGATGATGATCCCGCAAAGCGTGGTCAGCGCATTCACGGCGTTAAGGTTGGCGGGTCAACCAAAGACATCGTTGATTTGGTCGATCGCTACGACATCCAACAAATCGTCGTTGCCATTCCGTCGTCTACGCCTGAAGAGCGCAAGCGCATTTACGGCGAATGCACGAAAACCGATTGCCGTTTGCGCACGCTTCCGAACGTACGCGCCCTGTCCCTTGACGAAATCGGCGACGTTAGCCTGCGCGATGTTGACGTTGCAGACCTGCTTGGTCGCGAGGAAATCGTTTTGAACACGCGTGCGGTTTCGGGCTATATCGCGGGGGAAACGGTGCTTGTCACCGGCGGCGGCGGCTCTATTGGCAGTGAACTGTGCCGGCAGCTTTGCACGGTTGCGCCTGCGCGCATCATCATTTTCGACATCTACGAGAACGATGCCTACATGCTGCGCAACGAGTTGCTTTCCGAATACAGCGACATCGAGATCATCATCGAAATCGGCAACGTGTGTGACATCGATCGCGTAAACGAGGTATTTGCGAAGTATCGTCCCGGCGCGGTGTTCCATGCGGCGGCTCACAAGCACGTTCCGCTTATGGAGCACTGCCCCCGAGAGGCGGTGCACAATAACGTTTTCGGCACTCTTAACGTTGTTCGTGCTGCCGATGCATACGGCGCTGCTCGATTCATCTTCATCTCCACCGATAAAGCGGTGAATCCCACTAGCGTCATGGGCGCAACGAAGCGCATGGGCGAGATGGTCGTTCAGTACTATGCCCATTCTTCGAAAACCATCTTCACGGCCGTCCGGTTCGGCAACGTACTTGGCTCGAACGGCAGCGTCATCCCCGTATTCCAGCGGCAGATCGCTGCGGGTGGCCCTGTTACCGTTACGCATCCCGATATCGAGCGCTTCTTCATGACCATCCCCGAAGCGTCGCGTCTTGTCATCCAGGCGGGAGGCATGGCTCGCGGGGGCGAAATCTTCATTCTCGATATGGGCGAGCCCGTGAAGATCGTTGATTTGGCAAAAGGTTTGATTCAGTTGCAAGGTCTCATGCCTGACGTCGACATCAAAATCGAGTTTACGGGCTTGCGCGAAGGTGAGAAGATGTACGAGGAACTGCTCATGGACGAGGAGAGCACGCTTCCTACTGATAACCAGTCCATCATGATTTCAACGGGGCAGGAAATCAGCTACGATCAGGTTGCCGCAAAGCTCGATGAGCTTGAGAACGCATTATCAGCAACCGATGAGGAAGCGATTCGCATGCTCGAACAGGCGGTCCCAACGTATCATTACACCTCGAACGGGAAGGGTATCGTATGAGCATCAAATGCGGCATTGTGGGAGCGGCGGGCTTCGCCGGCGTCGAACTGATTCGCGTGGCGCTTCGGCACCCTGAGTTCGAGTTGGTTGCGGTAACTTCTAACGAACTGGCAGGAACGCCTGTTGCGAAGGAGTACCCGTGCTTTACGGGCGCAACGGATTTGGTGTTCACGAAACACGACGATCCCGCAATCGATGAGTGCGACCTCGTGTTTCTTGCTGTTCCCCATACGGCGGCAATGGCAATGGCTCCGAAAATCGTCAACCGCGGCGGCGTGGTGGTCGATATCTCGGCAGACTTTCGCTTGAAAGACCCCGCGGTTTACGAGCAATGGTACAAAGTCCCTCATACGCAAACCGAACTTCTGAAACGCGCAGCATTTGGCTTGCCTGAGCTGTTCCCCGATGATCTTGCGCGCGCGGCGCAGGAAAGGGCGCAGGGTAAAGGCGCTCTGGTCGGTTGCGCTGGCTGCTATCCTACGGCAACGTCGCTTGCCGCCGCTCCTGCGGTGCGCATGGGCCTTGTTGCCGACAACGCGCCGGTTGTGGTTGATGCAATCTCTGGCGTCACGGGTGCTGGCAAAAAGGCAACGGCACGCACTCATTTTTGCTTTGCCGATGAAAACCTTGAAGCATACGGCGTTGCCACGCATCGCCATACGCCGGAAATCGAGCAAATTTTGGGCATTCCCGGCAGGCTGGTGTTTACGCCGCATCTGGCTCCGTTGAACAGGGGCCTGCTTTCAACGGTCAATCTGCCCCTTGCGGCGGATGCAACTCGAGATGCCCAAGAAATCATCGAGCAATATAAGCGCTATTACCAGGACAGCACTTTTGTCACGGTGCTCGATAAGGGCGTTATGCCGAAAACGTCGTCGGTCGTGGGCACGAATTGCGCCCATATCGGCTTGGCCGTCAATGAGCGCGTAGGAATGCTTATTGCCGTCGGTGCAATCGATAATCTGGGCAAAGGCGCGGCGGATCAAGCCGTTCAGTGCGCCAACATCGTTTGGGGATTGCCCGAAAACCTTGGCCTTGATACAGTGGCAGTTCCGGTGTAGGGGATTTATTGTTGCGGGGCTTTAGGCTCCGGGAGAGAAGCGCATTATGACGAATTCCGTTCCCTCTTCAGGTTCCGAAGCGGATGTCGCGCCATTAGGAAACGCAAGTACGGCCGAGCGCTATGCCGACTTGCCGTTTCTCCCGAATGGCGGAGTGGCATCTGCAAAAGGGTTTAAGGCTTGTGGCATCCATGCAGGTTTCCGTGCTGATCCAAAGCGGTTGGATTTTGCGCTGGTTGCCGCAGACCAGCCGGCGGCATGCGCTGCCGTGTTCACCACGAACGTGTTCTGCTCGGCGCCGGTAACGGTGTCTAAGGAACGCTTGGGCGGCGTTGGGTGCGGAACAGTCCGTGCGGTAGCTATCAACTCTGGTATTGCGAATGCGGCCACGGGGGATAAGGGCCTCGATACCGCTCGTCAATCATCGGCAATCGTGGCAGATGCGCTTGGTTGCCCGGCAGAAGAAGTGCTGGTGGCTTCAACGGGCGTTATCGGCCAGCATCTTCAGATGGAGCCGTTCGAAACGGGGTCCGAGAAGGCGGTTTCCGCTCTCTCGTCTGCTGGCGGCCATGACGCGGCTTGCGCCATCATGACAACGGACACGCATCCGAAAGAATATGCCGTTTCCTTCAGTGGTTCTGGCATCGGTTACGAAGGCTGCTCGTTTACCGTTGGAGGCATGGCCAAAGGGTCTGGCATGATTATGCCGAACATGGCAACGATGATTTCCGTTATCACCACCGATGCTCCTATTGCGGCAAATGATCTGCATACGGCGCTTAAAGCGGCGGTTGACATGAGCTTCAATAAAATCACTGTCGATTCAGACACGTCTACGAACGATTCCTGTTTCTTGTTGGCAAGCGGAGAAGCCGCTAAGCCGGGTGCTGCCTACATGGTTCCTGGAACCCCGGCTTTCTCGGCGTTCGAGCACGCGCTTCGCACCGTTTGCATCGCGCTTGCTCGCACGATGGCAACTGATGGCGAAGGGGCAACGCGCCTTATCACCGTTAACGTTGCTGGCGCGAAAACCGTCGAAGACGCCGATGCGGCTGCGCGAACGGTTGCGAACTCACCCCTGGTGAAAACGGCTATTTATGGGCACGATGCCAATTGGGGCCGCATTGCCGCTGCACTTGGACGATCGGGCGCAGCATTCGATCAGGAGTCGGTTGGTATCGACATCATGGGCCTGCCGGTGTGCCGTCAGGGTTTGACGGTTCCCTTCGACGAGGAAGAGGCGCTTCGACGATTCGAGTCGCCTGATGTGGTTATTGATATCAATCTCGGCGCAGGCGACGAAGCTACAACTATGTGGACGTGCGACTTCTCGCATGAATATGTCACGATTAACGGAGATTATCGCTCATGAAATACGCAAAAGACACGCGCCCCGAGGGCGCTTCCATTGAGGCAGCTGAAATCCTTGTTGAGGCTTTGCCTTGGATTAAAAACATCACTGGCAAAACCGTTGTCATCAAGTACGGCGGTTCGGCTATGGTCGACGAGAAGCTACGCGCCGATGTCATGAGCGACATCGTGCTGCTGAAAATCGTTGGCGTCAATCCGGTCATCGTTCACGGTGGCGGCAATGCCATTTCTCGTGCTATGGATATGCTGAACCTTCCGGTCGAGTTCAAGGATGGTCAGCGAGTCACGTCCCCTGAAGCTATGAACGTGGTTCGCACGGTGCTGATGGGCGAAGTGAATCAAGAGCTCGTCGAAGCGCTTAATCGTCATGGCAATTTCGCCGTGGGCGTATCGGGTGCGGATGCTGGCGTCATTGTTGCGGAGCAGGCAAGCCCCGAGCTGGGCCGTGTTGGTCGCATCACGCGAATCAATCGCCCCTTGCTGGACGACCTGGTTTCTTCCGACTACATTCCCGTTATCGCGTCGGTCGCCCTTGGCGAGGACGGTGGCTTCTACAACGTGAACGCGGATATGGTGGCGGGCCACATTGCTGCTGCGATTGGCGCTCACAAGGTGGTGTTCCTCACCGACGTTGACGGCCTGTATGAAAACTTCGAGGACAAAAGTTCGCTCATTTCCAACCTTACGGTCTTTGAGGCGCGTTACATGGTTGAGAACAACGTGGTTTCTACGGGCATGATTCCCAAGCTAAAGTCATGCATTCATGCACTTGAAAACGGTGTTCAGCGAGCTCACATTATCAACGGAACCACGCCTCATTCGCTGCTGCTTGAACTTTTGACCAGCACAGGCGTTGGCACCACCATGCATTCAACGGAAGAAGCGTACCGGTTCGATAACCACCCTCTGGGCAAGTTCGCTTCAAAGCTGCTTGAGAATCGCGACCAAAGTCAACCTGCGCAATCCACGCAAAGCAGCCAGAATCGTTAGCAAGTACTTGCAGGCGCACACTATTAGGAAGAGCGAATCAAATGTCTTTAGCTGAACAGCAAAAACTTGAATCTCAATACGTCATGCATACCTTTGGGCGCAAGCCAGTCGAGCTTGTTTCTGGAAAGGGAATGGTGGTCGAAGACGCCGACGGCAATAGCTACCTCGACTTCATTGCGGGTATCGGTGTCTGCTGCTTGGGCCACTGCCACCCGGCAATTGTCGATGCTTTGCAAAAGCAGACCGAACGCCTTATGCACGTAAGCAACTATTACTACATCGAGGGCCGTGGTCAGCTTGCTCGCCAGCTTTCGGCGCTGCTTAATGGCGGGGATGCCGATGCTCCCGAGCCGTGGCAGACGTTCTTTGCCAATTCCGGTGCAGAAGCCAACGAGTGTGCAATCAAGCTGGCGCGCCTGTACGCGCGCAAAAGCGCCGAGGAGAAAGCTCGCGAAGCTGGTGCGTCTGATGAGCAGGCAAAGCAAGCCTTTGAGGCGGCTCCGCGCACTATCGTCGTCCTTGATCGCAGCTTCCATGGTCGTACGCTTGCCACGCTTGCCGCAACGGCTCAGCCGGCAAAGCAGGAGGCATTTCAGCCTCTGCCCGGTGGCTTTGTGAGCACGCCCATAAACGATGTTGACGCGCTCAAAGCTTTGTTCGAACAGCAGGGTGCTGGCATTTGCGCTGTTATGCTCGAATGCATTCAGGGCGAAAGCGGCGTTCATCTTTGCACGCAGGAATTCCTGCAGGCCGTTCGCGACCTGACGAACCAGTACGGTGCGCTTATGGTGTGCGACGAGGTTCAGACGGGCATCTATCGTTGTGGAGCTCCGTTTGCTTTCCAGCATTTCGGCGTTACGCCCGACATCGTCACCATGGCAAAGGGTATTGCGGCAGGCATGCCGATGGGAGCGTGCGCGGCGCCTCGCCACATCGCCGAAGCCTTCCAGCCCGGCGATCACGGCACCACGTTCGGCGGCAGCTGTCTTGCCATTGCGGCGGCGCAGGCAACGCTGAACACCCTTGCGGATGGCTTCACTCAGCATGTCAACGAGGTTGGTGCCTATATGAGGGAAAAGCTTGCTACGGTGCCTCATGTGAAAGAGGTGCGCGGCGTGGGCTTTATGAACGCTGTCGATCTTGACGAAAGCGTTGATGCTCCTGCATTGGTTACGGCGGCACTGAAAGAAGGGCTGCTTCTGAATGCGACGGGTGCACATACGTTGCGCTTCCTTCCTCCGCTCGTGTGTGAAAAATCGGACATCGACACCATGGTGCAGCGCCTGAGCGCGATGCTGTAACGCGTTTCCGCATAATCTCAATAAGGCCCGGTCGACCTTCGTTACTGGTTTGGCCGGGCCATTTTGCGCAATGCTGTTATTGGGATGCGGCAAAACTGGTAAACTGAAGTGCGCAAACCACACGTTTTTCTATTTTCATCGTCAATACAACCACTTCTTGCGGTATCATCTATTGCATATTCCGTTTGTGGCTTGCACTATATTGCATAACGCAAAAGGATATTGCAGGAAACCGTATACGATGTCCTATCCATAGGACAGAGAGCATTCAGGCATGAGAAAACGGCAACAACGACATGACGTTATTCGCGATATCATTCGCGAAAACAATGTCAAAACGCAGCGCGATCTTGCAAGCCAGCTGCAGGCTGCCGGCTATGAGTGCACTCAGGCCACCATCTCTCGTGACATTATGGATATGGGTCTCGTTAAATCTCGCGAAGGCTATTACGTCCTTCCCGAGGAAATGCGTCTTCAGCGCATGGTTTCCGAATTGGTCGAAGAGGTGCACGTAGCAGGCAATATGGTGGTTGTGAAAACGTTTTCCGGCGGTGCTGCCGGCGTTTCCGCTGCCCTTGATAAAGCTTGCTTGCGTGGCGCGCTTGGCACCGTTGCCGGCGACAACACCATTATGATTGCTGCAGAAAGCCCCGAGGCTGCAATCGAGGTCAAAAAAGCCATCGACCGTCTGCGACGACGATAGTCGCATAGCATCCGTCGCGAGAACGGTCACTCTCGCATACCCATGTTTGTTACAAGCTGTTACGTTGTTAGTTTGCGCCAAATATCTGTCGTAGACTGCTGCAAGCGGTGTGCCAAGGGACAGCTGTCCTTCTGGCGCCGCTAGAAAACCTGTTATCAGCTGCCTGGCATTCCGGGGCATGTCTGCGCAACGCGGCAAGCGTGGGAAACGTGTTGTCAATTAAGCCGAACATACGGAAGGATTTTTTATCATGGCTGAGCAAAGGGAAAAGGTTGTCCTTGCATATTCTGGCGGTTTGGACACGTCATGCTGCATCAAGTGGTTGCAGGACGAGAAAAACCTCGACGTTATCGCCGTTGTGGGTGATGTGGGGCAGGAGCATGACGGCCTGGAGAAAATCAAGCAGAAGGCCCTGCGCGTCGGCGCGCTCGATTGCCTGGTCGTTGACATGCGTCAGATGTTCGCTCAGGAGTATCTGACGAAGGCATTGGCTGCAAATGCCATGTATGAGAACAAATATCCCCTGGTGTCTGCGCTGTCCCGTCCGCTGATTTCCAAGCACTTGGTGGATGCCGCTCACAAGTTCGGTGCAAAGTACGTTGCTCATGGTTGCACGGGCAAGGGCAATGATCAGGTTCGTTTCGAATCAAGCATCACCATGCTCGACCCGTCTCTTGAGATTCTCGCTCCCGTGCGTGAGTGGGACTTGCTGACGCGCCCCGATGAAATCGAGTGGGCTGAAAAGCATGGCGTTGAAGTGGGTGCCACGAAGGATTCCCCGTACTCTATTGATGACAACCTGTGGGGTCGCGCTATCGAGTGCGGCGTGCTGGAGGACCCGTGGGCCGAACCGCCGACGGACATCTACACCATGACCACGGACCCCACGAAGGCTCCCGACGAGCCCGAGTACGTTGAGCTGACGTTTGCCCGTGGCGTTCCCTATGCCATCAACGGCAACCAGAAAAGCTATCTGGGCATTATTTACGAATTGAACGCTATTGCCGGCAAGCACGGCTATGGCCGCATCGACATGGTTGAAAACCGCCTGGTGGGCGTGAAGAGCCGTGAGTGCTATGAGGCGCCGGCCGCCATGGCACTGATTCTTGCGCACAAAGCGCTGGAAGATTTGGTGCTCGAGCGCGAAGTGCTGCACAACAAGCTTGACCTTGAGCAGACGTGGGCTCGCTGCGTGTACAACGGCCAGTGGTTCTCGCCTTTGAAGGAGGCTATCGACGCATTTATGGCCTCCACCCAGCGCTGCCTGTACGGCTCGGTGCGCCTGAAGTTCTACAAGGGTTCCTGCACGGTTGTTGGTCGCAAGTCCGCATACTCGCTGTACGATCAGTCCTTGGCAACTTACGACAAGGGCGACACGTTCAACCGCAGCGCCGCTGAAGGCTTTATCCAAATCCAGACGCTTTCCACCAGGACGTGGGCGGTCAATCGCCGCAAGGAAGGCGCTCCTGCTGAGCTGTTCGACGCCCAGAACCAGCAAGGTCCCCTGAAGCGCGGCCGCTACGAGGACGTTACGCCTCTGTGGCGTCAGGCCGAAAAGCCCGCTGCAAACAAGGAAACGGAGTAGTCCCATGGCTTTGTGGTCGGGACGTTTTACCGAAAACGTAAGCGAATTTACGCAGCGCTTTGGCGCTTCCTTGCCGGTCGACAAGGCTTTGTATGCTCAGGATATCGCCGGCTCGAAAGCGCATGCGCACATGCTGGCGAAGGTCGGCGTCATTTCGCATGAAGACGCTGATGCCATCGAATCCGGTCTCGAGCGCGTGAAGAATCGCATAGAGTCGGGGGACTTCACGTTCGACATCAACGATGAAGACATTCACATGTCCGTCGAACGAGCTTTGACGGCGGACATCGGCGATGCGGGCGCACGTCTCCATACCGGAAGAAGCCGCAACGACCAGGTGGCAACAGACACGCGTTTGTTTGCGAAAAAGCGCGCGCATGACCTCATGCACGCCAACGTTGCGCTGCGTCATGCGCTCGTTGAGCAAGCCGAGAAGCACTTCGACGTCATTTTGCCTGGCTATACGCATATGCAGCATGCCCAACCGGTGTTGTTCTCGCATCATATGCTTGCCTACGTGTGGATGCTTACGCGCGATTTCGAGCGTCTTGCGGCAGCTGAGCACGCGGCGGATGCAAGTCCGCTTGGCGCGGCAGCGCTGGCCGGAACCACCTATCCGCTCGACCGCCAGATGACGGCGGCGGAGCTTGGCTTCAGTAAGGTAATCCCCAATTCGCTCGATGCTGTTTCTGATCGCGATTTCTTGCTCGATCTTGATTATGCCTGCGCGGTAAGCTGCATGCACCTGTCGCGCTTGTGCGAAGAGCTTGTGCTGTGGTCAACGTCGGAGTTCGGTTTCATTGAGTTGTCGGACTCCTTCTCAACGGGGTCGTCCATTATGCCCCAGAAGAAAAACCCCGATTTCGCCGAACTCATTCGTGGCAAAACAGGGCGCGTCGTCGGCAATCTGGTTTCGCTGCTGGTTACCATGAAGGCGTTGCCGCTTGCCTACAACAAAGACTTGCAGGAAGACAAGTACGGCGTCATCGACTCGGCAAAAACGCTAGAGGACTGCTTGCAGTGCGCTGCCGGAATGATTGAGACCATGCAGATCAAACCGGACAACATGATGGCGCAGGCGAAGAAGGGCCACCTGGCCGCAACGGACGTTGCTGACTATCTGGCAAAGAAGGGCCTGCCGTTCCGCCATGCTCACGAAGTGGTTGGTCACCTCGTGCTGTTATGCGAACAGCGAGGTTGCAACCTCGATGACTTGTCCCTCGAGGACTTCAAAGCGGCAAGTCCGCTGTTCGAGGAAGATATTACGTCTGCGTTGGACCTGGAAAGCATCGTGAAGGCCCGAACAACGGAAGGCGGAACGGGCAATAGCGTCGTTCGTCAACAGCTTGATCAGGCAAAAACCGTGCTTGCAAATGACGAAGCTTCTTTGTAAATAACGGCATCTCGCAAAAGCTCAAGAGTATCAGGTCCCAATAAAGGCCTTGAAGCCGCTAAACCAATCGGCGGTTTCAAGGCCTTCTCTTACTTTTTTGCTACGAACTTGTGTGCTTTGAATTCTGATTTTCCCCCGATGGTACAATGAGCCGAGTTTTGGAGGTGGTTTGTGGCTTCTCGATCGATAAAGAGCAGGCCGAGCATTAAGAAAAAGCACCCCGTCGTTGGTGTGCTTGCGGTGCTTAGCGTTCTTGTTGCGTGTTGTGTTGCGGGCGCTATCGGTGTGTTCGCGCTTTGCAATTCATGGATAGGCGATCTCAGCGATTACGATGTTTCGGAGGTTTCCGAGCTCAATTCCGCCATGCCTACAACTGTGCTGGCTTCTGATGAAACGACTCAGCTTGCGCGCTTTCAAGTGGAAAACCGCGACCCTGTTGAGCTTGATGGTATCAGCAAATATGTTTTGCAGGGTACAGTTGCCACGGAGGATGAACGTTTTTACGAGCATGGTGGCTTCGATTTAGTCGGCATTGCGCGTGCGGCGTTCGTTACGCTTACCGGTTCCGGTCGAGAGGGCGCATCGACAATCACGCAGCAGTTCATTCGCAATACCATTTTGTCTGACGAGATGAACGACATTTCGCTGAAGCGTAAAGTGCGCGAAATGTACCTGTCCGTTAAGCTTGAAGAGCAGTATTCCAAAAACGATATCCTGCTCATGTATCTCAATACCGTGAATTATGGGTCTGGCGCATACGGCATTCAGGCGGCGTCGCAACGCTATTTTTCTAAAGACGCCACAGACTTAACGCTTGCCGAAGCGGCAGCGTTGGTCGGTATTCCTCAGTCTCCCACGTATAACAATCCCATCGACTATCCCGACAACTGCTTTGCGCGCCGAAATCTTGTGCTCGATCGCATGCTTTCGAACGGATATATATCGCAAGAGGAGCATGATGCGGCGAAGGCGGAGGCTCTGGTGCTGAATCCGTCCACGCCTACATCCGACGGCATTGAAAAATACCCTTACTTCACTAGCTACGTGAAAAACGTGCTTTCCAATCAATATTCCCAGCTTGACGTGTTTAAGGGTGGGCTGACAGTTGTCACCTCGCTTGACATCGACACGCAAGAGGCGGCGGAATCGGCCATTCGCGCCAAGGAAAATGCACTTGGCGAAGCCATTAGCGGATCGATGGTTGCCATTGACCCCGACAATGGGTTTATTCGAGCCCTGGTAGGCGGCAAAGATTGGGAAACGCAGAAGACGAATCTTGCAACAGGCGAAGGCACCAACGGGGGACGTCCTTGCGGATCGGCCTTTAAAACGTTTACGCTTATCGCTTCACTTGAGGAAGGCATTGATCCTCAAACCATGGTTGATTGTTCATCGCCTGCGGTTATTCCCGACACCGATTACGACAATAGCAATCCGCTGCAAAACTACGACAACAACAATTATGGTACGCGCAGCATCGCTCGTGCATTTGCTGTATCGTCGAATACGGGTTTTGTCCGACTTCAGATGGCGCTTGGCACTCAGAAGGTTATTGATGTGGCTAAGAAGATGGGCATAACCTCAACGCTGAACGCCAACCCTTCGCTTACGCTGGGCCAGTCGAACGTCACCATGCTTGACATGGCCGATGCATATGCGTGCATCGCGAACGGTGGGACGCGCTATGATGCTCAGCCGATCATGAAGATTTACGACAGCAAGAACGATCTTATCGTCGACAACACGAACCCAGCGGGTACGCAGGTTATCTCCGCTGAAGTAGCCCATGCCGCTACCGAGGTTATGAAGGGCGTTGTGAACACTTCTGAAGGTACCGGCACACTTGCAAAGCTCGACAACGGTCAGGCAGTTGCTGCGAAGACGGGTACTTCAAGCGAATATCACGATATTACGTTTTGCGGCATCACCCCGCAGCTTTCTGTGGCAATTTGGTTTGGCGACCCATCGAACACCGAAACCATTCCTTCGAATGTGAACGCGGCCGATGTCTTCCATAATTTCATGACAGCTGCGCTTTATGGACAGGCAACGGAAAGCTTTCCCTCGGCGGCCGATCCTTCCTACAAACCGTTCTCGAACGCAACGTATCACGTTGGTTCAAGCTGGAGCGGCTCAAGCGGCTACAACACCAATTCCTGGTCAAATTCCACAGGCAACTCCGGCTCTTATGGCTCAAATGCGAATGGAACGGGAACCGGTGGTGCTAATAACTACGGAAATGACTCTACAGGTGGTTCAACCTCCGGCACGGGTTCGGGTACTGGTGCTGGCGTAGGTGCCGGTACGGGAACGTCTGGGGGAACCGGAGCCGGTGCAGGAACAGGTGCGGGCACTGGCGCAGGAGCGTCGAACGGTGCAGCAGCTGGTGGTTCCGGCAATTCGGGAGGAACCTCAACTGGCGCTACTGGTGCTGGTAGCTCGGGAGCCTAATAGCTTTTGTTTGATTTGTCATCAGATAGGAACGATATGAAACTTCAGACTCTTTCGAAAGCGATAGCGCTGGCTAGTGCTGGAATCCTCGGTATGGGCGTTCTCGGCGGATGCGCCGCGCAGCAGACGTCTGCCGTTACCGAAGCGCAATCCGAAAATCGTGCGTACATGACGCAAGTCAACCAAACTATGGAAACGCTGAAGGACAGGCTCGCCAGTTTTTCGGATGCCGTATCCCGTGGCGATGTGGTGAACATGCGCACGCAAGCTGATAACGCCTTCAAGGCGCTGGACTCTTTGAGCTCGCAAGATGCTCCTGATTCATTGAAGGACATCAAGCAGCAGTATGTTGATGGCTGCGCCGACCTTGAAACGGCGCTCAGCGACTACGTGACCCTTTATGCGGAAATCGACAGTGCAACCGACACTCAACCGTTCGACTGGTCTTCGTATGACGAACGGCTCGCCGCTATCCAGTCTTCGTACGACTCTGGTATCGCAAAGCTGGAGGCGGGAGACAAGGCTGCGGCAGACTTGAACGGCTAGACAGTTTCGCTCAAGCAGTTGCGACTCTATCAAACAGTCAAAGAGAAGGGCGCCTCGCAAGCAAGCGAGGCGCCCTTCTCGGCGTTTTGCGACGGCGCGCAGCAGGGGGTGACCATCAGCGAGAATACCAAACACGGTCGCATGGAAGAATGACGGCTACGAAGTTTTCGGCCCCGTTGAAAGCACGATCACTATCATTCCGTCGCTTGCCACGTATTGACGAATCACCGTATCCTTTGCAACCGTTCCGGAATATTCGGTTACGTAGCCAGCCTTCCAGTCTGCCAGCAGGGTTTTCGCTTCGGTAAGCGTTTTGCCCATGGTGTCAGGTGGCGTGCCTGCATCGTCTGAATTTGCGGTTTTCGATCCTTCCGAAATGCTTGTCGGGGTTTGCGAATCAGGGGCTTCTGCAGCGTCCTCGTCGGCCCCAAGCTTTGCTTTTTGCGTCTCATTGAACGCGTTGTTGTACGAGGGGTCTTTTGTTTCGGGGAATTGCTCGATGCTTCTGCCGGAAGTTGCCTGGTCCATGAAATCTTTCCAAAGCGCATTGCAGTTCAGCTGTTCACCCGATGAGATGCTTCCTGCGGGGTTGCCGATCCACGTAGCAACGGAGAGCGAAGGTGTATAGCCCACAAGCCAGTGATCGGCAAAATCCGTAGATGTTCCGGTCTTTCCCGCTACCGGCTGTCCGCTTTCCAATTTGGCGCCTTGCGCGGTTCCATCGCTTGCTTCAAATACTTGGCGAAGGGACTTCGTCGTTGCCCCGGCAACTTCTTCGCTAATTACGCGCTCGGAAGAATCTTGCGCTTCGTAGATAACGCTGCCGTCTTTATCTTCGATTTTGGTGATAACCAAAGGCGTGCGCTTTACGCCACCGCTGGCAAGCGTTGCGTACGCGCTGGCCATGTCAAGTGGCGTCACGCTCGCAACGCCAAGTGTTGTGGTGTAAACGGTTGAAAGCGGCGACGTTACTCCAAGTCGTTTAGCCATGTCGTTAGTGGCAGCTTGTCCAATTTCTTCGGAAAGGCGTAGGTATCCGGTATTCGACGACACGGCGGTTGCGCTCTCGATGCTTCGAATGCCGTAGTCAATGTTCGCGAAATTCTCGAAGGCTTGTTCTTTACCGTCAATCTCTTTTGTCATCGGTGAGGTGCAGTCGATGCGGGTTTTCGGCGAGATGCCTTTCTCAATGGCGGCGGCAAGTGTGAATGCCTTGAACGTCGAGCCTGCCTGACGGCCCGATCCGCCCGTACCCGTGGCAATATTTACCTGGCTAGATTTGTAGTCTCCACCGCCAACCATAGCCTTGACTTGGCCGGTCTTAGGGTCAATGGCAACAAGCGCGGTATCAAGCTCGCTGCTCATACGGGCGCGCTGCGCATCGCATGCGGCTTCCGCTTTGTCTTGCAATGTTGTATCAAGCGTCGTGTAAATAGTCAGCCCGCCTTCAAACAGGTCGGCATATGAGCATCCGTAAGGATTGTTCTCCTCCATAAGCAAGCTGCGTACATAGCTGGTGAAGTAGGGGTAGGCGTAAATGCCGTCTTCGGGTACCTCGGGAGCCAAGTTAAGTCCCAGCGGCTCAGCCTGTGCCGCATCGTGCTCTTCTTGCGAGATATCGCCTGCGGAAAGCATGCGATCAAGCACCAAATTCCGTCGCGAAAGGCAGGCATCGGGGTATGTCTTCGGGTTCAAGAACGTGGGGGATTGCGGAATACCGGCAAGTGTTGCCGCCTGCGCAATCGTCAAGTTGGCAGCAGTCGTTTGGAAATAATTCTCCGCCGCCGCCTCGATGCCGTAGCAGCCGTCACCGTAGTTGACGGTGTTCAGGTACATCATCAGCAGCTCGTCTTTGCTGTATTCCTTCTCCATGTTCAGCGCCAGCTGAGCTTCGCGGATTTTTCGCTCGATCGAGATGTCGTTCGCTTCCTGCGTCAGCAACGTGTTGCGCACAAGCTGCTGCGTAATGGTGGAGGCGCCTTCCAGGCTGCCGCCCGCAAGGTTGTTCACGAGCGCGCGAGCGATGCCCGGCAGGTCAACGCCATTGTGCTCGTAGAATCGAACATCCTCGGTATCAACGGTGGCATGCTTGACGTAGTCGGAAACTTCGTCCGACTCAACGGGGTCGCGCTTTTCCAGCTGGAATTCCGCAAGCGTGGTCGTTCCATCTCCCGCATACATCACCGATTCTTGCGCATGGCTCGTAAAGGCGGTGTTATCGATGCTGGGCAAATCTTCGGTCCAGCCGTTCATAACGCGTAAAGCCCCTTGAATGCCCCAATAGCCCACGAAGCAAGTGCTCGCCAGGGCTACAAGGATCATCCAGGGGATGGCATGGGTGCGCATTTCGCGCTGTTTTCGTCTTAGTTTCATTGCTCGATTATACTACCCTCACATTATTTCTATTCGACGTACGGCGGCATCCAGCGGCATTGCAAAACTCGCCTTGCCCTGCGCCCGGGCGTATACGGGGGTTGTTTTATGAATCGTGAAGTGGAATTGCTGGCGCCAGCTGGCGGCATGGCGGCGTTTCATGCCGCAATTCAGGGCGGTGCCGATGCGGTCTATCTGGGCTTGCAGTCGTTTAACGCTCGGCGCGGCGCTGACAATTTCACGTTGGAAACGTTTGCGGATGCTTGCGCGTACGCTCACCTGCGCGGCGTCAACGTGTACGTTACGCTGAACACGGCAATTCTGCCGAACGAGGTCAACGATGCGCTTGAAACCGCTCGCCAGGCATATCGTGCCGGCGCAGACGCGTTCATCGTCCAGGACATCGGCATCGCCTCCGAGCTGGTGCGCACGCTCCCGCAGGCACGCCTGCACGTGTCAACGCAAATGAACACGCACAATGAAGCCGGCGTTCGCGCGGCGGCAGAACTTGGCGCCAAGCGCATCACGCTTGCGCGCGAACTATCGCTTCCTGAAATCGAGCACCTGGTGGGCGTGGCGGACGAACTCGGCGTCGAAATCGAAACATTTGCGCATGGTGCGCTTTGCGTGTGCTATTCGGGCCAGTGCTTCATGTCGTCGCTCATCGGCGGGCGTTCGGCGAACCGCGGTCTTTGCGCGCAGGCTTGCCGTCTGCCGTACACGCTGCACAACGTCGCGAAAAACAAGCCGCTTCCTGCGCCGGGCGAGCACCTGCTCTCTCCGCAGGACCTATGCACCATCGACTTGCTTCCCGATCTGGTACACGCAGGGGTTTCGTCGCTGAAAATTGAAGGTCGCATGAAGTCGCCCGAGTATGTGCTTGCGGTCACGCAGGTGTATCGCGAAGTGCTCGATCGCGTGCTGGCAGCGCGCGATGCGGCGCAAGAAAGCGACAGCGCGTCATGGGCTGCGCAGCCTGCAACGGAAGAAGAGCATCAGAAGCTGGCCGAAGCATTCTCCCGCGGCTTCACCACCGCCTATCTTGAAGGCCATCGCGGCAACGAAATCATGAGCTACGGACGCCCCAACAATCGCGGCGTGTTCATCGGGCGCGTTGCATCGGTGCGCAATGGCAAGGCTGCCGTTGCCGCCGATCAGGAAATCGTCGCGGGCGACGTCCTCGAATTCTGGACGAACAAGGGTCATTTCGCCTATACCGTCTCGCAGGTTGAGAGGGACCGCAACGGCAACGTTTTGCTTGCGCCGGAGCGCGCCGTGGGCAAGGGCGACCGCGTCTTTCGCGTGCGTAGCGCGAAGGCGGCGTTCGTCGACGACGACAAGCTGCCTCGTGTGCTCGTCGATGGCGTTGCTTGCTTGCGCATCGGGCAGCCCCTGCGCGTGGAGTTTCGCCTGGCAGACACGCCGGGCAACGGTCGCGCCTATCGGGCTGCCGTCAAGCGCTTCGCCGGCCAACCTCTGCCGGTGGGCGTTGCCGAGGGTCCAAACGTCGAGGCGGCCCGTACGAAAGCGGTTGCCGAAGCGGACGTTCGTGCTCACATCGACCGCATGGGCCAAACGCCGTTTGAGCTCGCATCGCTCGTCATCGAAATCGATGAAGGAGTCGGCATCGGCTTCTCCCAGCTGCATCATGTGCGCGCAGCGGCGCTCGAATCCCTCAAGCAGCAATTGCTCGAAGGCGTGACCGCCCGTCCGCTTCCGCGTGTCGAGCCGCTTCCCGATGTGCGTCCTGCCAACGTGGGCGGCGTTCATGTTGCCGCACTCGTAACGAATCCCGCTTGCGCCAAAGCCGCGAAGCGCGCCGGCGCTGACGTGCTGTACGTTCCGGCTGTCAACCTTGAGCACGGCCAGGCAACGGTGGCGGGCCAACTGACCGCAACCGTCGAGCAAGCAAGCTACCCGAAGCAGTGCACGGTTGTGCTCCCCGTCGTGTGCCACGACATCTGCAAACTTACGCGCGAGCAGGCATGCGGCTTCGACGCGTGGCGAAGCGTGCACGCCGACCAGCCTGTCGTAGCGGAGGGCCTCGGCATGCTCTCGCGGGCAATGGCGCAAGGCGGGCTCGTCGAGGTGGGGCCGCACCTGCCCATCACCAACAAACTCGCACTCCGCAAGGCTGCAGAGCTCGGCGCGCGCCGTGTATGGCTTTCCCCCGAGTTGAACCTGGCACAAATTGCCGAATTGGCGAAAGAATCGCCGGTTGAACTGGGACTTACCGTAATCGGCCGCCAGGAGATCATGACAACGGAACATTGCATGCTCATGAGCCAAGGCCCCTGCGCACAAAACTGCGCTTCGTGCGCTCGCCGCAAAAGCCCGCACTTCCTCAAAGATCGAAAAGGCTACGATTTTCCCGTTGTCACCGACCAGCTGGGCAGAAGCCACCTTTACAACAGCGTGCAGCTCGATGTCGTCCATGCGCTGCCGGACATTATCCAGGCGGGCGTGTCGTGGCTGATGGTCGATGCCGCTATGCTCAACGTCGAGGAAACCACGCAGGCTGTGCAAAGGGTCGTGCGCGCGCGTAACATCGCGCACGCGCAAGGCGCCGCCCTGCCTAAAGAGCCCGGTTGCACCAGCGGCCATCTGTTCCGAGGAGTGCAATAACCCGCATATGCTAGAATCGCGAGCATACGCGTCATAGAAAGAGGAAATCATGCTGTCCGCAGAAGAACAACTGCACATCATCGCATCGGGCGCTGCGCAAATCGTGCCCGAAAATGGCCTGCTCGAAAAGCTCAAGCGTGGCAAGCCGCTCAACATCAAACTCGGCGTCGATCCCACCAGCCCCGACTTGCACTTGGGCCACGCCGTGCCGCTGCGCAAAATGCGCCAGTTCCAAGACCTCGGCCACAACGTCACGCTCATCATCGGCAACGGCACCGCTATGATCGGCGATCCGTCCGGCAAAAACACCACGCGCCCGCAGCTCTCTCAAGAGCAGGTGCAGGCAAACGCTGAAACCTACGTTGCCCAGGCAATGAAAATCCTCGACCCCGAAAAGACGAAGATCGTCTACAACGCTGACTGGATTCTCTCGCTCGATCTCAAGCAGCTGCTCGGCCTGCTCAGCAAGTTTACGGTTGCCCGCATCCTTGAGCGCGACGACTTCACGAAGCGCTATCAATCGCAAACGCCTATTGCCCTGCACGAGTTCCTCTATCCCGTTATGCAGGCATACGACTCGGTCATGGTGAAGGCCGACGTGGAAATGGGCGGCACCGACCAGCTGTTCAACCTGCTTGCCGGGCGCGACCTCATGGAGAAAATGGACATGGAGCCTCAAATCGCGCTGACCATGCCGCTTCTGGAAGGCACCGACGGCGTGCGCAAGATGTCCAAGAGCTACGGCAATTACGTGGGCCTCACCGACGAACCGAACGACATGTTCGGCAAGGTTATGTCCATTCCCGATGAACTCATGATCAAGTACTACCGCCTGGCGTCCACGCTTCCGGTGGCGGAAATCGATCAGCTCGAGAAGGACCTCGCCGAGGACAAACTGCATCCTAATAAGGTGAAGCGTGCCTTGGCCCGCAACATCGTCACGGCGTACTACGACGAAGAAGCAGCCCAGCAGGCCGAGGCCGATTTCGACTTGAAGTTCAAAGAGCACGGCTTCCCGGAGGATGCTCCCACGTTCGAGGCCGATCTCACGCCTGGCGAAGACGGCACGGTGTACTTCGCAAAGCTGCTGGTAAATGCAAAGGTTGCTCAAAGCGTGTCAGAAGCAAGGCGACTCATCGATGGCGGCGGTGTAAAGATTAACGGCGAAGCGCTCGCGCCGAAGTCGTACAATCTCAAGCCCGAGCAGCTGCAAGGCGCCGAAATCCAGGCAGGCAAAAAGAAGTTCCTGCGCCTGGTGTAAAACAAAACACAAGACAAGGCGGGGCCGAGCAATCGGCCTCGCCTTATATATCGGCGAGAAGCGGGGACCGGGATCCGGCAGGGAAGGAGCGGCCTCCTCACCCCCCCGCGAGGACTCCGACCCCGCAAGAAGCGGGAACGGCGGGCCTTTCCATCTTCGGGTATAGGGCGAAGGGCCAAGCGGTCTCGGCGAGGGCGGCCGGCCCCCGGGCGCTCCCCGCAGGAGACGACCCCCCGAACGCGCT
>ERZ1034984.48-NODE-48-length-124034-cov-10.816800_pt1 | contig 124034 bp, 104 predicted proteins | sample MGYA00520589_ERZ1034984 | MGnify/ENA primary metagenome ERZ1034984 (study PRJEB33766, sample SAMN09781790) | gut metagenome | biome: gut microbiome | host: Homo sapiens | place: Madagascar | study: EMG produced TPA metagenomics assembly of the PRJNA485056 data... | reverse complement strand
TGCAAAAAGAATTTGAAATTTTCTTTTTGCGTCGCTGACTGCGTGTTGCAATCAGTGAAGACTTGCATTGTACATCACTTTTGGTGCTTCGCAGAAATTTCTGCAAAAACCTTTTCAACGTTTGACAGCAAGAAGCTGCTCTGTACTAGCAATGGAGCGAACTATAGCACCGTTTTGGCACTGTTTCAGAAAAAAGCTTTTCAGTCGCAGCCATCAAGATGGCTGCGACTGAGGCAGCGCACAGCGCTGCCTTGGATAATGCAGTCACCATGGCATTGATTACTTTATTGGACGCCCAGCTTGCGTTTGGGCATGTGGCCTTGCTGGACCACGCCAGCTTTGCGCTGGAGAGCAACGAGCGCGTAGGACTAATTGGGCGCAATGGCGCTGGCAAGTCTTCGCTGCTGAAAATTCTGGGGGGATTGACCCACGCTGACGATGGCAGTCTGCAGGTGCAAAACGGCATTCGCATTGCCTATGTTCCGCAGGAGCCTGATCTGAAGTCTGAGCACACCGTGTTTCAGGCGGCTGCCGAAGGCCTGGCTGAGATTGCCAAGCTGCGAGAGCTGTATCTGTCTGGCGCGGAAGGCGTGGATCTGGATGCGCTGCAGTCTCAGATTGAAGCGCAGGATGCCTGGAACTGGGAGCAGCGCGTCGAAGAGACGCTGCAGCGCCTGCACCTGGATGCGCAGGCGACGGTGGGCAAACTCTCTGGCGGCACCCGCAAGCGCGTGGCCCTGGCGCAGGCGCTGGTGACCAAGCCTGATGTGCTGCTGCTGGACGAACCCACCAACCACCTGGATCTGGATTCGATTGCCTGGCTGGAAGACCTGCTGCTGGACTATAAGGGCAGCGTGGTGACCATTACCCACGACCGTGCCTTCCTGGACCGCATTGCCACCCGCATTGTGGAGCTGGACCGTGGTCAGCTGCGCAGCTACCCCGGCAACTTTGCACAGTACATGCAGCAAAAGGAAGAACAGCTGCAGCAGGAAGCCGTCATCAACGCCAAGGCCGACAAGCTGCTGGCACAGGAAGAAGTGTGGATTCGCAAGGGTGTGGAAGCACGCCGCACCCGCAGCGTGAGCCGCATTGAGCGCCTGAAAGACCTGCGTGCCAACCGAGCCGCCCGCCGGGAAGCGCTGGGCAGCGTGAAGCTGGACATTGATTCTGGCAAGGACAGCGGCTACCAGGGCAAGATCGTGGCAGAGCTGACGAATGTCTCCAAATCCTTTGGGGACAAGACCATTGTCAAGCACTTCACAGGCACCGTGCTGCGTGGCGACAAGGTCGGCCTGATTGGCCCCAATGGCGCGGGCAAGACGACGCTGCTCAAGATGATTCTGGGCGAGCTGGAAGCGGACACCGGCAGCATCCGCCGTGGCAACAACCTGCAGGTGGCCTACTTTGACCAGATGCGCCACCAGATCGATCTGGATGCGACGCTGGAGGACTTCATCAGCCCCGGCAGCGAATGGATCGAAATTGGCAGCAACAAGAAACATGTGAAAAGTTATTTGCAGGATTTCCTGTTCTCGCCTGCGCGTGCGCACTCACCCGTGCGATCGCTTTCCGGCGGTGAGCGCAACCGCCTGCTGCTGGCACGCCTGTTTGCACGCCCTGCCAATGTGCTGGTGCTGGACGAGCCAACGAACGATCTGGATATCGACACCCTGGAATTGCTGGAAGATCTTTTGCAGCAGTACGACGGCACGGTGTTCCTGGTCAGCCACGACCGCACCTTTCTGGACAACGTGGTCACCAGCATCATTGCTGCCGAGGGCGATGGCCTGTGGCGCGAGTACGAAGGCAGTGTGCAGGACTGGCTCACCCAGTCCCAGCGCAGCCGGGAACTGGCTGAGCAGGCAGCCAAGAGCAGCGCGGCCAAGGTGGTGACACCCGTCAAGGAAGAAGCACCCAAGGACAAGGCCGTGCTGCCAGGCGCCAAGCGCAAGCTCAGCTACAAGGAGCAGCGCGAGTTGGAGCAGCTGCCTGACCTGATTACGGCACTGGAAGAAGAGCAGGCTGCTATCCGCAAGGAACTGGAAAACCCTGCGATTTACGCCCGCGACAACGCCCGAGCCATGCAGCTGCATGCGCGTGATGGCGAAATTGAAGAGGCGCTGATGCAGGCGCTGGAGCGCTGGGAATTGCTCTCCAGCTAAGCGCCGCAACAAAAAAGGAGCTACTAGCGCTCTTGAATCAAGGATTTCAAATAGTTTTCTATCTGAATTCCTTGTATTTCAAGCGCTGGCAGCTCCTTTTTTTATGAGTTGCTTTAGATGCGGTGACGTACGTCAGGCGAAGCACGCAACTGGGCCAGTACCGCAGGTGCAATCTGGTTCAGCGGCAATACCTCATGGGCTGCGCCATGGGCGATGGCTTCACGGGGCATGCCAAAGACGATGCAGCTGGCCTCGTCCTGCACATAGTTGTAGCTGCCTGCGTCTTTCATCTCGCGCATGGCGACAGCGCCATCTGCCCCCATGCCGGTGAGCATGATGCCAAAGGCATTGCGGCCCACGAACTGCGCCACAGACTTGAACAACACTTCCACCGATGGCTTGTGGCGGTTCACGGGAGGTGCCTGCTCATCCACCACGGCCACATAGTTGGCACCACTGCGCGAAATAGAGAACTGCTTGCCACCAGGTGCGATATAGGCATGGCCGGGCAGGATACGTTCACCATGGACCGCTTCCTTGACCGTGATCTGGCACAGACTGTTCAGGCGTGCGGCAAAGCTGGTCGTAAAGCCAGGCGGCATGTGCTGGGTGATGACGATGGCGGGCGCGTCAGCAGGCATGTGCACCAGCACTTCCTTGATGGCTTCGGTGCCACCGGTCGATGCACCAATGGCGATGAGTTTTTCGGTCGAGAGCTTGCCCAGCAGACTCGCACTGCTGACTGCAGGCTTGGCAGGTGCTGCTGCAGCCGCACCGCCAGCGGCAGGCGCAGTGTGGGCAGGACGAACCATGCGATGCACATGGGCCGAAGCGGCATTGCGGATCTTGTCTACGATTTCCGTGGACAGCTGCTGCAGGCCATTGGCCACGCCTACGCGGGGCTTGGCCACAAAGTCCACGGCACCCAGCTCCAGCGCACGCATGGTCACTTCAGCGCCACGCTCGGTCAACGTGGAGATCATGAGCACGGGCATGGGGCGCAGGCGCATGATGCGGCCCAGAAAGTCGATGCCGTCCATCTTGGGCATTTCGACGTCCAGGGTGATCACGTCCGGATTCTTTTCGCGAATCATCTCGCGCGCGATCAAGGGATCGTTGGCCGTCCCTATGCACTCCATGTCAGGCTGGCGATTAATGATTTCAGCGAGCAGACTGCGCACCAGTGCAGAGTCGTCCACCACAATCACCCGAATCTTGCGGTTCATTCTTCTTCAACCTCTCTCAAAACAGATCCACGCTGCCGCCTGCATTGGTTTTGGCCAGCTGTGCAGCACTGCCGCGTGAACGTTCCTGCTCCACCAGCACTTCGGGGTGTGCATGTGCCAGGCGCTTGACCATGGCCTTGCCCGTAACCGGGAAATACACCACCTTGCGAGGGTAGATATCAAGAACGTCTTCCGACACGATCGGAATGCGCTCTGTTTGCAAATATTGCGTCACGAATTCTGTATTGCGCTCGCCCACATTCATGGTGGTGAAGTTGGCCATGACCTGCCCACCCCCAAAAATCTTGGCCTGCATGGTCTCGCGGCGAGCGCCCAGCTTGATCATTTCGTTGATCAGCACTTCCATGGCATAGGAGCCATAGCGGCCACTGACGTCTGTGCTGTCGCCCTCCGGCAGCATGAAGTGGTTCATGCCGCCGATGTTCATGGTTCTGTCCCACAGACAGGCCGCGATGCACGAGCCCAATACCGTACAGATCACGATATTTTCACCGGTGACAAAGTACTCGCCGGGCAAGACTTTGACGGCATTGAACTGAAAGTGATGATCAAAGTAAAAAAACGATGCCTCGCCAGGCTTGCGAGGCCGCCTGCGCAGCGTGTCCAGCAAGGAGGCATCCTGCCTTCTTTTTTCTGCTGCGCCAGCATCCCAGGAAGTGCCTGCACTGCCAGCCCCTTGCAATGTCCGAGTGTTCATGGCTGTGCCTTCTTCATTCCTGGTGGGACATGTATGCCGACATGCATCTAGATGCGCTCATAGACCGTCTTGCCCCGCAGGACAAACAGATCGCGCGATTCGCTGAAATTCTCCGCATGCCCGACAAACAGCATGCCGCCCGGTTTCATCACCCGGTGAATGCGCTCCAGCACCTTGCGCTGTGTGGGTGCATCAAAATAAATCATGACATTGCGGCAGAACACAATGTCAAACGGTTCCTTGAACGGCCAGTCGTCACGGATCAGGTTGACCTGCATGAACTCGATCATGCGGCGCAGCTCAGGCTTGACGCGCACCATGCCGGCATTGGATGCCTTGCCGCGCATGAAGAAGCGATGCAGGCGCTCCTGACTCAGACTCTTGACGTTCTCCATGCGGTAGATGCCGTTGGACGCCGTGTTGAGCACATTGGAGTCAATATCGCTGGCAATCAGCTTGAAATGCGCGCCAGCGCCCAGGGCTTCCTGCGCCGTCATGACGATGGAGTAAGGCTCTTCCCCGGTGGAGGCCGCATTGCACCAGACACGCCAGGAGGTGCTGGCAGGTTTGCTCTTGAGGTGCTGCGCCAGAATCTGAAAGTGGTGCTCTTCACGGAAGAACGACGTCAGATTGGTGGTGAGCGCGTTGACAAACTCCTGCCATTCGCGCGCATTCCCTTCCTTTTCCAGCCAAGTCAGATAGGCGTCAAAGCTGTCATGCCCGGTCTCGCGCAGGCGGCGGGACAGACGGCTGTAGACCATGGCGTGCTTGCCATCGTGCAGGCTGATCCCTGCGTGTTTGTAGATCAGTGCCTGAACGCGGCTGAAGTCTGCCGACGTCCAGGCGAACTCTCTGCCTTGCGCTACGGGAGCAGAAACCTGTACAGAAGCCGAGAGTTGACCTGTGGAACGCATGAAGATGTTGAAAAGAAATTTCCGTAAAGAAGACCACCAGAGCTGATTGCAGCAGCCCGCGCAGCATGGCGCGCACTGCGGGCGAGACGGCAGATGCCGCCGTGGAAGAGGTTACTCGGTAGGAGCCACCAGCCCCATGTCCACGTTGGACATCAGCTTTTCAATGTCCAGCAGGATCAGCATGCGCTCGCCCACCGAACCCAGACCCAGAATACAGCCATTGTCGATGGCGCTTTCGATATCGGGTGCGGGACGGATGGCTTCAGGCGCCAGCTCCATCACGTCGCTGACCGAGTCCACCACAATGCCCACCACACGGTTGTGCAGGTTCAGGATGATGACCACGGTGAAGCTGTTGTACTCCACTTCGGAGCAGTTGAACTTCAGGCGCATGTCCACGATAGGCACGATGGTGCCACGCAGGTTCACCACGCCCTTGATGAATTCAGGCGCATTGGCAATGCGTGTGGGTTGCTCGTAGCCACGGATTTCCTGCACCTTCAAAATGTCGATGCCGTATTCCTCCTCGCCCAGACGGAAGGTCAGATATTCGCGGGCACCGCTGGACTTGTTTTCAGCACTCTTCCCCATGACGCTCATTGCTTTCTCCTCAGGTATCAGGGGCGTCCGTTGTTTTCAGGACGCCAGCCTGCTCCAAAAAAATTCCATGCTCTGGGTGCAGCAGCTGCTGCACCCGCTTGTTTCTACCGATTAACGTGCGCGGCGCACCAGGCTGCTGGTGTCCAGAATCAGGGCCACCGTGCCGTCACCCAGAATCGTTGCGCCCGACACATTGGGCACCTTGCGGTAGTTGCTCTCCAGATTCTTGACCACCACCTGGTGCTGCCCCAGCAGCTCATCGACCAGCAGCGCCACGCGCATGCCGTCGGACTCGATCACCACCATGATGTCGCTGCGCTTGCCGTCGCCATGGCGAGGCACGCCAAAGACCTTTTCCAGCTCGATGACCGGCATGTACTCGTCGCGCACCTTGACCAGCTGCGCGCCTTGCGTGACGGTGCTGACATCGGCAGGGTTGACCTGGAAGGACTCGACCACCGAAGACAGAGGCAGGATGTAGACCTCGTTGCCCACACCCACGGACATGCCATCCATGATGGCCAGCGTCAGTGGCAGGCGGATGGACACACGCATGCCCACGCCCTGCACGGAGTCAATTTCCACCGAACCGTTAAGCGCCGCAATGTTCTTGCGCACCACGTCCATGCCCACACCGCGGCCGGACACATCCGTCACCACATCGGCCGTGGAGAAGCCGGGCGCAAAGATCAGCTGCCAGACTTCGCCATCGGGCATGCTGTCCGAGACATCCATGCCACGCTCACGCGCTTTCTTCAGGATCTTCTCGCGGTTCATGCCCTTGCCGTCATCACGCACCTCGATGACGATGGAGCCACCCTGGTGCGATGCCGACAGCGTCAGCGTACCGGCTTCAGGCTTGCCTGCAGCCAGGCGGTCCTCAGGCGATTCGATGCCGTGGTCCACGCTGTTACGTACCAGGTGGGTCAGCGGATCAGTAATCTTTTCAACCAGGCCCTTGTCCAGCTCGGTCGCTTCGCCCTGGGTGACCAGGTTGATCTTCTTGCCCATCTTGTTCGCCAGATCGCGCAGCATGCGCGGGAAGCGGCTGAACACGGTGGACATGGGAATCATGCGGATGGACATCACCGCTTCCTGCAGGTCGCGGGTGTTGCGGTCCAGGTCGGCAAGACCCGCCAGCAGCTGCTGGTTGGTCGAAGGGTCCAGCGCGCGGCTGTTCTGTGCCAGCATGGCCTGAATGATGACCAGCTCGCCAGCCAGGTTGATCAGCTGGTCTACCTTCTTCACATCCACACGGATGCTGGTGGATTCCATCTGCGCAATATTGGGGCGGGTCACGGTCTTGACCGCTGCTGCCACTGGCTTGTTCACGGGCGCACCGGGCGCGCCATCAAAAATGCCAAAGGCTTCGCTTTCAGGCAGCGCCACCGCAGGGGCTGTTGCTTCATCCTTGGCTTCGGCAGGCGCCTGTACCACCTCAGCAGGTTCAGAAGCAGCAGCCTGTGCGGCAGGAGCGGCAGCGCCCACTGGCGAAATCTGCACCTGTTCCTTGGTCACGTGGAAAGCCATCAGGTCCAGCAGATCATCATCCGTAGACTGCGTTTCCACTTCAAACAGACGCGACTTGGGTTCCTCGCAGGGCAGGTCCTTGATGCTGCCCAGCCCTGGGATGTCGCGAAACAGCTCCTTGATCGCGTCGGCCGTCTCCAGATTTTCTACAGGGCCAATCTTGATCTGCAGATGACGCACGCCACCGGCAGCCGGTGCTGCAGCGGGCGCAGCCACCACTTCTGGGGCAGGAGTTGGTGCGGGAGCCGGGACAGGCTCGGGTGCTGGAGCAGGCTGTGGTGCAGGTGCGGGGGCCGCAGCAGGTGCAGCGCCCTCACCAGCGGCCAGGCGAGCAATGCGCGAGACCAGATCTTCCGTAGGCAGTGCTTCGCCTTCGCCGCCCGCCTGATGGCGTGCCAGCAGGCTGCGTGCAGCATCGCTGGCTTCCAGCAGCACGTCCACCATTTCGGGGACGGGCGTGATCTCGTGACGGCGCAAGCGGTCCAGCAGCGACTCCATCTTGTGGGTCAGCTCGGCAACATCGGTAAAACCAAACGTGGCAGAGCCGCCCTTGATGGAGTGTGCGCAACGGAAAATGCCGTTGAGTTCTTCGTCATTGGCAGCGTTCAGGTCCAGATTGAGGAGCATCTGCTCCATCTGGTCCAGGTTCTCCGCCGCCTCTTCAAAGAAGATTTGATAGAACTGCGTGAGGTCAAAATCGGCTTCTGCTCCGCCTTGGTGTGTATCCGCCATGAGGTTTCCTACTATCTTTTTCTTGGTATCCGGTTGACTGGTTTCTTCTGAGGTCAGCGAATTACCTTCTGCAGCACTTCAATCAAACGATTGGGATCAAACGGCTTCACCAGCCAGCCTGTTGCCCCAGCAGCTCTGCCAGCCTGCTTCATCTGGTCACTGGACTCGGTCGTCAAAATCAAAATGGGCGTGTTCTTGAAACGTGGATGCTCACGCAACCGGCGCGTCAATCCAATGCCGTCCAGACGGGGCATGTTCTGGTCTGCCAGCACCAGATCAATGTGCTCTGCCTCGACTTTTTCCAAGGCATCCATTCCGTCAACAGCTTCAACCACCTTGTAACCGGCCCCAGACAAAGTAAAGGAGACCATTTTTCGCATGGATGGTGAGTCATCAACAGCGAGGATCGTATGCATGTAAAGCTCCAACGGACTTCTAAAAATTTCTGAATCTGGTTTCAAAACAGCTCGATTGAACCAGCATCCATTTCGCTTTGCGTGACAGGATTCGGTCTTTCTGGCTGAACTGGCATTACAGGTACATCCAGCTCATCCTCTTCGCGCCCCATGGTTTCAGAGGCCAGACGAAAAGCACAGCTTTGTAACACCCGGGTGGTATGCCCAATCAATTGGGTTGCCATGTCGTGAAACTGCAGCTCTGTGACAGCTCTGCGCAAGGCTGCGCGCGCTGCTTCAAGATCTGGATCCTCTGCATCCCGGTTACCGGCCAACAAGACATTGGCCTCACCAAAACGCTCCAACAAATTGGTCGTGGCATGATTGAGCAGGCCTTCCAAACGATGCAAGTCGCGCATGACCACAAGCAGAGAGTCCTGCAGTTCGGCCGCAACCATGACGGGAACCTGTACCACAGGCTCGTCAGATGGTCTTTGCGTAGAGTGCATTGTTTCTCCAAGTTGGCGGAACCAGTCACCAGTTCCAGACATAACACGGCCGTTTTCGGTGGAAGTCCGACTTCTGAGGCTTACTCACAGCACGAACGAATGTATCCCCAGAAGAAAATTTGTTCCAATATGTTTCCATATGATAGCGCTTCCGGAGAATGGCAATCCTGCAGATAAGCCCCTGCTTGTGCTTCACCTTGAGGATTCAAAAGCCGATCAGCGGCTGGCTCAGATTACGCTGAGCAAGTCAGGACTCGCATTCGACATTATTCATTGCGACAAACTGGACGAGTTTCTAGAGCAGCTCAAGACCCGCCGCTTTGACTTAGTTCTAGCCGACTTCTATCTGCTGGGCTTTACGGCGCTGGATGCCTGGGAAGCTGCGCGGCAGCTGCCGCATTGCCCACCGTTTGTGCTGCTGTCCGGCGCTATTGGGGAAACCGCTGCCGTGCAGGCCATCCGGCAGGGGATTGCTGACTATTTGCTCAAGGACGACATGGCCCGGCTGCCCCATGTCATACTGCGCGCCCTTGAAGTCCATGAGGCGCGGTGCGCCAGGGAAAAGGCCACGCAGGAGCTGGAACGCTCCGAGCGCCAGCTGGCCGAGCTGACTGAGCACCTGCAAAACTCCATCGAGCAAGAGCGCGCAGCCATTGCCCGCGAAATTCATGACGATATTGGCGGCTCATTGACCTCCGTCAATTTTGATTTGTCCTGGATCGAGCGAAATACCACAGATGCTGGCATCCAGAGCCATGCGCACGCCGCGCTAGAGATGCTGCAGCACGCGCTGGGGGCCAGCCAGCGCATCATGATGAACCTGCGTCCACCCGTGCTCGACCAGGGGCTGGTGGCCGGGGTGCAATGGCTGGCAGAGAACTTTGAGCGCCGCACGGGTATTCCCACGCGGCTGCATGCGCCGTCCTTCATCGACGTGCCTGCAGATATCCAGCTCGTTGCCTACCGCACGGCCCAGGAAGCACTGACCAACGTGGGCAAATATGCCCAGGCGAGTGCTGTACACATGGACCTGTCCAACGCCGAAGGTTTTCTCACGCTGGAAGTGCGGGACAACGGCTGCGGCATCAGCCCTGAGCAGCGCAACAAGCCCAAGGCCTTTGGGCTGCGCGGTCTGGCCGAGCGCGCCAAGACCGTGGGTGGGTGGCTGGATGTCAGCAGCCAGGTGGGCAAAGGCACGAGCATCATCGTGTCCGTCCCGCTGCCGTAAAACGTAATATGTACCGACTACTTGCCTCTCAGAAGGAGACGTCTTGATCGATGTTGTGATTTGCGATGACCACGCGGTCCTGCGCCGCGGCATCCGTGACACGCTGGCAGAAGCCACAGACATCCGGGTGCGCGCTGAAGCGGGCGGCTATACCGAGCTGCGCGAAGTGCTGCGCAACACCCCCTGCGCGGTCCTGCTGCTGGATATCAACATGCCGGGCCGCAATGGCCTGGAAGTGCTGGGCAGCGTGCGCGAGAGCTATCCCGACATCAAGGTGCTGATGGTCTCCATGTACCCGGAAGACCAGTACGCGCTGCGCTGCCTCAAGGCAGGTGCCCATGGCTACGCCAACAAGTCTGGCGACCCCATGCAGCTGATCGAGGCCGTGCGCGTGGTGCATGCAGGCCGCAAGTTCCTGACCCCGGAAGTGGCACAGATGCTGGCCGACAGCCTGACCCAGCCCACACCGGAAGCGCCACACGCCACACTCTCAGAGCGCGAAATGCAGACGCTGCAGAAAATTGCCACCGGCAAGCGCCTGACCGATATTGCGGAAGAGCTGATGCTCAGCCCCAAGACGGTGAGCGTCTACCGTGCACGCGTGCTGGAAAAGCTGCAGCTGAGCAATAACGCAGAGTTGACGGTTTACGCTATACGCAACAATCTGGTTTAAAAAACATAGCGCCTTGCGCCCAATGAAAAAGGACTTCAGCATGAATTACATGCGAAGTCCTTTATTTTTCAGCGCAAGCAGCTCTCTTTTTTACAAGAAGCCGCCGCCAAACACCGCCAGCGTGCGCTCAATCATGCTGAGGAAGGGCTGCTCCATCATGGGCAGCGTGGCCGTGATGCCCAGCATGCCCACCGTCAGCGTGATGGGAAAGCCTACGGCAAACACGTTCATCTGCGGCGCAATGCGCGCAATCACGCCCATAGTCAGGTTCACAAACAGCAGCAGCGCCATCATGGGCAGCGCAATCCACAACGCGCTGGAGAACACGGCCGAGCCCAGCTCGTGAATGCGCATCTGCGAGACCGCCTGGATGAACGAGCCATCCACCGGAAACGCCTGAAAGCTTTTGATCACGGCCATCAGCACAAACACATGGCCATTCACCACGATGAAGAACAGGGTGAAGATCTGCACCAGAAAGCGTGAGACAGCGCTCAGCTGCGCACCGCTGGAAGGGTCAAAGAAGGAGGCAAAGCTCAGGCCCATCTGCAGGCCGATGAATTCACCCGCCACCTCCATGGCCGCAATCACCAGCCGTGCGGAAAAACCAATGGCCAGGCCGATGCCCACCTGCTGAATCACGCAGACCAGTGCCTGCGGGGAGTTGACATGCACCACTGGCTGGTCACCCAGCACGGCCTGCGCGCACACGGCCACCAGAAAGGCCAGCGCCACCTTGACGCGCATGGGAATGGCTTTTTGCGAAAACACGGGCGCAGCCGTGAACATGGCCAGTGTCCGCAGAAATGGCCAGATGATGGGTGAGAGCCACGCCATCAGCTGCTCTTCGGAAAAGCCAATCACCGTTTACACCCTGCCCTAGCCTAAGGCGCTGGGGATGTTTTCAATCGTGCGCCGGATGAAGTCCACCACGGTGGACAGCATCCACGGCCCAGCCACAGCAAACACCAGCACGGCTGCTACCAGCTTGGGCACAAAGGACAAGGTGTTTTCGTTGATCTGGGTGACGGCCTGAAAAATGCTCACCACCAGACCGACAACCAGCACCGTCAGCAGCACAGGCAGCGAGACCATGAGCAGCAGCGTCAGCGCTTCACGCCCGAAGGTCAGTACGGATTGAGGAGTCATGACCTGCGCCTTTCCTCTAAATGGCAAAGCTGGCAGCCAGCGAACCCACCAGCAGGTTCCAGCCATCGGCCAGCACAAACAGCATGATCTTAAAGGGCAGCGCCACCAGCACGGGAGACAGCATCATCATGCCCAGCGACATCAGGATGGAAGACACCACCATGTCAATGATCAGAAACGGAATAAAGATCATGAAGCCGATCTGAAACGCCGTTTTCAGTTCGCTGATCACAAAGGCCGGCACCACCACGCGAAATGGCGCATCTTCAATCGACGTACCGGGCTCCAGCTTGGCCAGACGGGAAAACAGCGCAAAGTCGGACTGCCGCGTCTGGCGCGCCATGAACTCGCGCACCGGTAGTTCGGCCTTTTTCAGCGCGTCTTCAAACTCCATCTGGTTGCTGGTGTAGGGCACGTAGGCGTCCTGGTAGACGCGGTCCAGCGTCGGCCCCATCACAAACAGGGTCAGAAACAGCGACAGGCCAATGATGACCTGATTGGGCGGTGCCGACTGCGTGCCCAGCGCCTGGCGCAGCAGGCTCAGCACAATCACGATCCGGGTAAAGCCCGTCATCATCAGCAAAAGGGCTGGCAGAAAGGACAGTGCGGTAAAGAACAGCAGCGTCTGAATGGGCACCGAAAACGAGCTGCCCGCGCCGCCAGAGCCCACCAGTACCGGCAGGCTGGGGCCCGCGGCCGTCTGCGCTGCTGCGACAGCTGGCAGCCAGCAAAAAGCCGCCCCGACGGCGGCTGGCATGGCCCAGTGCATATGGGAAGTGAGAAAGCCTGATCGCATAAACGCTCTCATCAAGGTTGCGCCGTGGTCGTGGTGCTCGCCGTGCCGTCCTGCACCTGCGCCATGACACCTGCAAAGCTGGCAGCCGCAGGCTGTGCGGTCGCGGGCTGTGCGGTCGCGGGCTGTGCGGTCGCGGGCTGACCCAGCACATGCAGGCACTGGATGTGCTGCGCCGTCACGCCCAGCACCAGGCGCGTTTTTTCCGTACCCTGGCCGACCTCCACCGTCACCACACGCTGCCCGGGGCCAATGGCCACGGCAGACAGCACCTTGGTGCTGACGCTGTCTGCCCCATGCAGGCCCTGCTGGCGCTGCTGCCAGCGCCGGAGTACCCAGGGCAGCGCTGCCAGCGCGCCGATCATGAGGAACAGCGCCAGCAGCGAAGAGGTCCAGCTCACGTTATCCACGGCTGACGCGGCGCAAGCGCTCAGAAGGTGTGACCACGTCGGTCAGGCGGATACCGAACTTGTCGTTCACCACCACCACCTCGCCCTGGGCAATCAGATAGCCGTTCACCAGCACGTCCATGGGTTCACCAGCCAGAGCGTCCAGCTCCACCACCGAACCCTGGGCCAGCTGCAGGATGTACTTGATGGGCACCTTGGTGCGCCCCAGCTCCACGGACAGCTGCACAGGAATGTCCAGCACCATGTTGATGTCGTTCACCGGCACTTCGGTGCCCACAGGGCCCGATGCATAGGCAGGCTTGCCCGACAGTGGGCCACCCTGCTCGGCGTCCAGCGTATCGCGGGGGGCGTCGGTCTGCTTCTGTTCTTCCAGTGCTTCGGCCCAATCCGAGAAGGGATCATCCCCAGGGATGCTGCCGCTGTTGTTCTGATCAGTTGCCATTCTTCTCTCCGGTCCAGTTCGCATCCACACCCCGCAGACACTGCTCGATGCGGATCGCATATTTGTTGTTGTGCGTGCCGTACTGGCACTCAAAAATCGGTACGCCACCAATCGACGCCTTGATGCGTGGCTGGCGCTCCAGCTCGATGAAGTCGCCCGGCTTCATGGCCAGCAATTGCTCCACCGTTGCATCGGCGCGGGCCAGCTCAGCCACCAGCGTCACTTCGGCGGACTGGATTTCCCGCGTCAGCACCTTGACCCAGCGGCGGTCCACTTCCATGGAGTCACCCTGGGTGGACGAGTACAGAATGTCTCGAATGGGCTCCATGGTTGCATAAGGCATGCAGATGTAGATGGAGCCGGAGACATCGCCGATTTCCAGCTGAAACGAGGTGGACACCACGATTTCGCTGGGCGTTGCAATATTGGCGAACTGTGGCTGCATTTCCGAGCGCTGGTAAGCCAGCTCCAGCGGATAGATGCCATGCCAAGCTTTCTTGTATTCCTCGCTGATCACATCGACCAGGCGATTGATCACACGCTGCTCGGTGGCCGAGAAGTCACGGCCTTCAATACGCGTCTGCAGGCGACCCGTGCCGCCGTACAAGGTGTCAATAATGCCGAACACCAGCGAGGGCTCACACACAATCAGGCCATTGCCGCGCAGGGGGCGAATGGCCACGATGTTGAAGTTCGTGGGCACTGCCAGGCGACGCAAAAAGGCGCTGTAGCGCTGCACGCTCACCGTGCCCACGGACACTTCGGGGCTGCGGCGGATAAAGTTAAACAGACCAATACGGAAATTACGCGCGAACCTTTCGTTCACGATTTCCATGGTGGGCATGCGCCCGCGGACGATACGCTCCTGACTGGAAATGTCATAGTTGCGTACCGCACCTTCTTCGACTTCTTCCAGGTCAGACTTCTGGCGCTCGCCCGTCACCCCTTCCAGAAGTGCATCAACTTCCTCTTGCGACAGGAAAGAATCGCTCATGCGGATAACTCCTTGCGCTTACTGGATGATGAAGCTGGAAAACAGCACACGGCGCACCGGATTGGCACGGCGGCGAGGGGTGTCAAACTCATCGTCTTCCATCTCGCGGCGCTGCTTGTCCCAGCCCATGGGGCGTGTGACTTCACGCAGGATATCTGTGGCCAGCTGCTCCTTGCCTTCGCGCTGCAGCAGCTCATCGGCTGTGCGCTGCGACACCAGCATCAAAATGCCATTGCGAATGCTGGGCATGTACTGCTTGACGGTGGTTGCCGTGGCTTCATCCTGCAGCTCCAGCGTAATGCCAATCTGGGCATAGCGCTCACCGCCGGGGTCGGCCAGGTTCACCACCATGTTTTCCAGTGGCAGGAAGGTGGGGACCAGCGCTACCTTCTTGGCAGGTGTGTCTTCAGCATAGGGGTCGCTTTTTGACTGGTTGGCAAAAAACAGCGCAGCTGCTGCAATCACAACGACCAGCAAGGCGGCGATAGCACCGAACACGATTACTTTTTTGCTCTTGCCTTGCGCCGTAGCGGCGGCAGTATTGGTTGCGGCCACGTTATGTTCCTTCAGGGATAAAAGTGTGTTGGCTCAAATCTGGCTGTTCCTGCGCCCATCATCCAGGACGCAGCACACTAAGGTCTTATTATTTCGAAGAAGCCCGAAATCATAGCCAGAATAAAAGGCTGAAACAGCCGACAAAAAAGTCGTCTACCTCCGCGCACGGCCTCCGGCCGGCGCTCGATCAGGCGTACAAGTCCAGCCCGCGTCCTTGCGGCACACGCGGCGCAGCCTCAGCCCGGTGGGTCTGCACAGGCACTTCCACCACGCCATGGCGTGCCGGGCCGTCCTGCCAGGCATGGCGCTGCGCGCCGCTGTGGGGCGCCGCATCGCCATCGGTCTGCGCCTGCACCTGTACACCGGCCAGCTCCAGCCCCTGCTGCTGCAGCAGCTCGCGCAGCTGCGCCACATTGTCATCGAGCAGTGCACGGGTCTGCATCTGGTCTGCGCGGAAGGTCACATGGGCTTCATTGCCGCGCACGGACACCTGCACGCGCACAGGCTGGCCATCCTTTTCCATCACCACTTCCGCACGCTGCTGCTTGCCTCGCAGCCAGAAGCGCATGTCTTCCACCGGCGCATCGTGCTGCGCCTCAAACATGGCGTCCTGCGCCTGCTGGACTTCGCGCACTGCAGTGTCCATCAGCCGTGTGCCACTGCCCTGCCCACCACCCAGTGCTTCCACGCCACTGGCAGATGCGCTGCGGGTGCCGTCTGCACGCTCACCCGGCCTGGCCTGCACGCCTGCGCTGCCCGCCCATTGCTCCACCTGCGCCATCACGCGCTGCAGCGTGGGCTGCATTGCGGCCTGGCCCTCGTCCAGCGTCCAGTTGCCCTGCAGGCTAAAGCGACCGCTGGCATCGGCGCTGCGCTGTGCATCGCCCGTGACCAGCTGCTCCACCACTTCCGCCGCATCTGCAGCCTGCGCCAGCAGCACGGTGGCAGCAGACTGGACCACGGCGGGGGCTTCCGAAGCGCCCTCTGCCTGTGCGACTGTCTGCACGCCAGCGGCGACGGTGGCCACCTGCTGGCCTGCTGCCACATGCATCTGTGCACCCAGACCACGCCCTTGCGCCTGCGATGACAGGCCTGCCGCCTGCCCGGTTGACCCAGCATCTGCACCCAGCAGGCGCTGCGCCTGGCCCAGCAAATCATCCAGGCTGAGCGCGGTGGCCAGCACCTCGCCCGGCGGCAAGTCCTTGAGGTCTGCCGCCATCAGCGATGCCTGATCCTGCAAGGACAGGGCGGCGCCATCGAGCGCCTGCACATCGTCCTGGCGCAGGCCCTTGAGCAAGCTGGAAAACTTGGCCGCACTGGCCTGACCAGAGCGCTCATCGACAGATTCCGGCTTGTCCTGCGCTGCAGGATTGTCTGCATGTTTGACTTTGGGTTTGGGCGGTATGGGCACCATCGCTTGCTGAATATCCATGCTCATGCCTCCTGAAACTGCATGCCAAACGTTCGACCAATGAATTGCAGTGCGGCACGTTCGTCCGTCTGCTTTTGCTCGCGGCGCATCTGCGCCAGCTCCATGTCACGGCGGCGTGTTTCCACCACCTTGTTCAGGCTGGTCAGGCGCAGCTCTGCGGCCATCAGCGCTTTCTGTGCAGCTTCCAGGCGGATGGACTGGTCTGCAATCACCCGTGTCTGCAGGTTGATGGCGTGCTCCAGCCGCTCCATGAACTGCCGGTGGTGCACCATGACTTCAGGCTTGAGCGAAGCGCCTTCTGTCGCACCCCAGCGCTGCTGCATTTCTGCGGCATAGTTCTCCAGCTGCTCCATCTGGGACTTGGCAGCATCAAAGGCATGCTGACGCTCACGCAGCGCCTGGCGTGCGTCATCACGTTTGCGCACGGCCATTTCAATTGCGATCATCAAAGCATTGAGCGAAGACATTCCAAATCCCTCTCGTTATCTCATCCTGGCTGGCCTAAGACGGCTGCCATGTCTGCCAAACTTTGTTCCATGGAAGCAGACTCAAACATGGTCTGCTGCAGGAAACGGGCCATTGCTGGCTGCAAGCGAATGGCCTCGTCCACCAAAGGATCGGAGCCGTTCACATAAGCTCCTACTTGTATCAAATCCTTGCTTTTTTGATAGCGCGAATAGACGGCTCTAAACCGTCTAGCTAATTCGAAATGCTCGCGCGAGACCACGTTGTGCATCACGCGCGATGCCGACTGTTCGATATCAATGGCGGGGTAGTGCCCCTGCTCAGCCAGCGCGCGCGAGAGCACGTAGTGGCCATCCAGAATGGCGCGCGAAGCGTCCGCAATCGGATCCTGCTGATCGTCGCCTTCGGACAGCACGGTGTAGAAGGCCGTGATCGAGCCCACGCCATTGAGGCCATTGCCGCTGCGCTCCACCAGCGCAGGCAGCTTGGCAAAGCACGAGGGCGGATAGCCCTTGGTGGCTGGTGGCTCACCAATGGCCAGCGCAATCTCGCGCTGTGCCTGTGCGTAGCGGGTCAGCGAATCCATGAGCAGCAGCACATGCTTGCCCTTGTCCCGGAAATGCTCGGCAATCGCTGTGGCGTAGCTGGCGCCCTGCATGCGCAGCAGCGGCGGAGCATCGGCAGGTGCCGCCACCACCACGGCACGCGAGCGGTCCTGCGCGCCCAGAATGTCTTCCACGAACTCTTTGACTTCGCGGCCACGCTCACCAATCAGACCGACCACAATCACGTCGGCCTTGGTGTAGCGCGCCATCATGCCCAGCAGCACAGACTTACCCACACCCGAGCCTGCAAACAGACCCAGACGCTGGCCACGGCCCACAGTAAGCAAACTGTTGATGGCACGCACGCCGGTGTCCAGGCTTTCACGCACGGGGGCGCGTTCCATGGCGTTGATGGGCTCGCGATCCAGCGGCTCGGCCACCACATCCTGCAGCTCACCTGCACGGTCCAAAGGCTGGCCCTGTGAATCAATCACCCGGCCCAGCAGGCCATCGCCCATGGGCAGGCGCAGCACGCCCGTAGCCAGCGATGGCACCTTGGTATCACCAAGGCGCAGCGGCGGCACAAAGGGCTCAGCAGGCGTCACCACGGCCCCGCAGGACAGGCCCTGAATATCTCCCGCAGGCATCAGAAAAGCACGCTCACCCGCAAAGCCCACCACCTCGGCCAGCACAGGCTCCGCGCCCGGCATCTGCAGGTGGCATTGGGAGCCCACAGGCACGCGCAGGCCGCTGGCCTCCAGCACCAGACCCGTCAGGCGCGTCAGGGTGCCATGGCTTTGCAGCGGCAGTGGCTGGTTGACGCGCTCACGCCCCAGCTGCAGCATGTCCTTGAGCTGCGCCACCACGGGGCTGGCAGACTTGGGCTGCGCATCAGGCATGTGGTGCCTCCTCATACCAGGTCGAAACCAGACCCAGTGCTGCTACGGCACGCTGCCAGCGGCGCTCCAGCGTGCCATCCACCTGTGCACCCTGGCTTTGCACCAGACAGCCACCCGCAGGCACGCTGGGGTCGGCCAGCCATTCCACCTTGGGGTTGGGCAGGCTCTCGCGCAGATGCGCTTGCAGGCGCTGAAAATCTTCGGGGTGCAGGCGTACCACGGCAGGCTTGCTCTCGGCACCCAGCATGTCCAGCGCCTCGGCCACGACCGGCTGCAGCGCCTGCGGATTGCAGCGCAGCTCCTGACGCACCACCTGGCGCGCAATATCCACAGCCAGCTGCAGCAAGTCCTGCGACATCTGCTGCTGCAGACCCTGCACCGCCTCTGCGGCCGCATGCAGCACTTCATTCAGGCGCTGCGCTGCCTCACGGCCCACATTGTTCTGATAGTCGGCCATGCGCTGCTGCCACTCATGCGCTGCTTCCTGCTGGCCCTGCTGCAGCCCTTGCTGGTAAGCCTCGGCGCGGGCCTGCTCTGCGGCCTGCTGCACATGCTGCTGCAGTTCTTCCTCGGTAAACATGGGCACCACAGGTGCGGGCACTGCTTCCTGCGCCGGCGCTGCCTGTTCAGCCTCCACCACGGCCTCTGCCTCCGCAGGCTCTGCCACTTCGGGCTGCACAGGTGCTGTCAGGAGAGGGTCCAGCGTCATCTCTGGCATGGCCATAAAGCCCTGCCGTGCACTGCTGCGCACATTGCCAAAGTGCCACTGGCGCACGCTTTGCTGGTCAATTTCTTCGCTGGGGATGAAGCGTGTCATATGTGTTTCACCGTCTTCCTGTCACTGTCCGCATCAGACGAAGCTGTCTTCGGGACCGCCACCCAGCGTGATCTGGTTTTCGTCGGCCAGTCGACGCACCACCTTGAGGATTTCCTTCTGCTGTGCCTCCACTTCGGACAGACGCATGGGGCCACGGGCCTCCAGGTCTTCGCGCAGTGCAGCTGCAGCACGCATGGACATATTGGCCAGAATCTTGTCGCGCACTTCCATGGAGCCCCCCTTGAGCGCGACGATGAGTGTTTCGGAGGCCACCTCGCGCAGCACCAGCTGCAGGGAGCGGTCGTCCAGCTTGACCAGATCGTCGAACACGAACATCTTGTCCATGATCTTCTGCGCCAGATCCGCGTCGTAGTTGCGGATGGTGTCCAGCACGGCCACATCGGCATTGCTGCCCAGCAGGTTGATCATCTCGGCAGCGGTCTTCACACCACCCAGCGATGTCTTGCGAATCTTGTCGCCACCGGCAAGCACTCTGTACAGCACCTCGTTGAGGTCCTTCAGCGCCGAAGGCTGAATACCTTCCAGCGTCGCCACGCGCAGCACTACTTCGCTGCGCAGACGCTCGGGCAGCTGCATCAGCACGGCAGCGGCCTGGTCGTACTCCAGGTGCACCATGATGGCAGCAATGATCTGCGGGTGTTCATTGCGCAGCAGCTCGGCCACGGACACGGGGTCCATCCACTTCAGGCTTTCAATGCCCGAGACATCACCGCCCTGCAAAATGCGATCCAGCAGCAGCGCAGCCTTGTCATCGCCCAGCGCACGGCGCAGCACAGACTTGACGTAATCGCTCGCGTCTTCCACCAGCAGGCTCTGCGCCGCGCAGTCATCGGTAAAGCGCGCAATCACAAAGTCCACTTTTTCTTTGGACACACCACGCATGCGCGCAATGGTCTCACCCAGCTTCTGCACCTCTTTGGGCGAGAGGTGCTTGAAAACTTCCGCTGCCTCCTCCTCACCCAGAGACATCAGCAAAATCGCGGCGTCGTTCAGACCTCGTTCATCCATATGCAACTCTTTGTGTTGTCGGTTCTATTAAGCACAGCCCAAGGCCATTAATTCGCTTCGCCATTGACCCAGGTCTTGACGATATTGGCCACCGCAATCGGGTTCTGCTTGGCCAGCGCACGCGCCTGCTGCAGACGCAGTTCTTCAGGCGTAGGCTCACCGGGCTTGAGCGGCGCAGCCAGTGCGGGGCGCTCAATCTCATCGGCCGCCAGCAGATCCAGCTGTGCCTGTTCCTTCTTCTTGCGTGCCTTGAGGATGGGGCGCACCACACCCAGCGCCAGAATCAGCGCTGCCAGCACCAGGCCCACGGGCCACATCACAGACTTGGCCAGCGCAATGGTCTCGGGCTGCTGCCACAGTGGCAGATCGGACGCCAGACGGCCCGTGTCCTGCTGGAACTGTGCATTCATCAGGTTGACCGAGTCACCACGCTCGGCGTTGTAGCCAATGGTCTCGCGCACCAGCGCCAGCATCTGTGCCTGCTGCGCCTCCGTCAGCGCCTGTGGCACCACAGTACCTTCAGCCGTTGCTCCGGGCAGATAGTTCACCACCACGGCAGCGGTCATGCGCTTGATGGTGCCGGTGCTGCTGCGTGTGACCTTGATGGTCTTGTCCACCTCGTAATTGGTCACAGACTCACGCTTGCTGCCCGGAATGGTCAGAATGTTGCTGTTCTCGGCATTGGCTGCCTGCAGCACGGGAGCCGCACCATTGACAGGCGCTGCAGCCGTTTGCGGTGGCTGGTTGCTGACGGCACCGGGCACGCCTGTAGGGGGCACAGGTTCCTTTTCACCAATGGCTTCCAGCACCTGCTGGCTGCGCACCGCGCTGGGCGCCTGCCCCTGGTTGGGGGCGTGGATTTCCGAGGTCGATTCCGAGCGCGAGAAGTCCAGCTCAGCCGTCACCTGCGCCTTCACATTGCCCTTGCCCACCACGGGCTCCAGAATGTCCAGAATGCGCTGTGTGTACTGCTTTTCCAGCTGCTGCTGGTACATCAGCTGCTGAATGTCTACAGGGCTTTCATCGGGGTTGGGCGCCTGCGACAGCAGCTTGCCGGAGTCATCCAGCACGCTCACGGCCGAAGGCAGCATCTCTGGCACGCTGGAAGCAATCAGGTGCACGATGCCCGCAATCTGCGTGCGGTCCAGCATGCGGCCGGGGTACAGCGTCAGCAGCACCGAAGCCGAAGGCTTTTGCTGCTCACGGAAAAAACCATTCTGGTTAGGCAGGGCCAGGTGCACGCGCGCGTTCTGCACGGCAGACAGGCCCATGATGGAGCGCGTCAGCTCGCCCTCCAGTGCGCGCTGATAGTTCACGCGCTCCTGAAACTGGGTGATGCCGAACTTGCTGTTCTCCATGATTTCAAAGCCCGAGACCGCGCCCTTGGGCAGTCCCTGGGTGGCCAGCTTCAGACGCACATCATGGATGCGGTCAGCCGGAATCATGATGGCGCCGCCACCTTCGGTGTACTTGTAAGGCACGTTCATGGACGCCAGCTGGGCCACGATGGCACCACCGTCCTTGTCACTCAGATTGCTGAACAGCACACGGTAATCCGGCTGGCGGCTGAACATCAGCGCGGCCACCAGACCGGCGACAACCAGGGCGCCCACTGCACCAATCATGATGCGTTGATTTCTATCGAGTGCTGCCACCTTCTCGCGCCATGACACCGTAGTGGCGGCGGGAGCGGCGTTTGGTTCAACAGGAATTTCTGCAACTGCGGACATCGTTCTTTCCAAATGGAGGGCTTGAGCCCAACACGGAGCCCAACGTTGCAACGATTATTCAAACTTCCGCCCGCCACGTTCCCCCGATAAGGCACCCGTTTCCCCATTTATTCGCGCAGATGCATCTTTTGCAATTGCCTACGATTGCGGCCATCGATCAATAACGAGTTCAGGAAACCATCATGGACTTTCGCCTTCATAGCGCCACATCTCCGTTGACCACCATGTCCAGCGACATGGCGCAACGCCTGACCAAGCCTGTGCAAAAGGCAGAAGCTGAAGGCCACGGCTTCAGCACTGCGCTGGAGAACGCGCTGCGCTCCGTCAGTGCTGCACAGAATCACTCCTCCCACCTGCAAAAAGAAGTGCAGCTGGAAAACCCATCGGTCAGCCTGGAAGAAACCATGATTGCCATGCAAAAGGCGCAGATTGGCTTTCAGGCCACGCTGCATGTGCGCAACCGCCTGGTACAGGCCTATACCGATGTCATGAACATGCAGGTCTGAGCACCTGCCTGTGTGAGGCTGACAGCGATTGCTCCAGCCCCACCGTAACGCTCACCCTTCAAAAAACCTTTACGGCCGCACCCTCACGGGTTGCGGTCTTTTTTTGCCTCAAAAAACAAAAAACAGAGCACCTTGCGCTTGATATACAAGGTTTTCAAACACAAATCATATTGAAACGTATATTTCGCCAGCGCTAACAGCTATCAATACCAAAGCGCACCACCCAACGGCCATAAAAAAACCCACCTGCCATGACAGCAGATGGGCTTACACCAAACCTTGGAGGGTGTAGCGATTCTTTACGTCTTCAGTGCAGCACGGAAGTGGCGGGCATCTTGCCCATATGTTCGATCTGCGCCAGCCAGGGCTCAGCCAGTACGCGAATCTGTGCGTCATTGCGCAAGATGCTCTGCATGATGCGCGTCTTTTCCTTGCGCTGCTCAGGAGTGAGCTGCACAGCCTGCGACTGCACGCGCAACTCATCGATGAGCAAGGAGCACAGCTTTTCGCACTCCATGACGCCATCCCAGTCCTGCTGCATCGCTGCTGACAACATTTCCGCGCTCTTGGCCTCTATGGCCTTGTAATAGTCCAGCAAGCTATTCTCCTGCATGCCCACCCCCTTACATCGTCTGGTTGGCAGTGGGTCCAATTTCTTTCCAGCCTTGCGCCACTGGCTGCAAAACCTTGATCACTTCCTCAACCAAATGCTCGTCATTGCGAACATTGGCTTTTGTCAATTGGGCCACAGAATAGTCATACAGCAACTTCAGATTAGCGGCCAATTCACCGCCTTTTTCCAAGTCCAGACCCACTACCAGGCCTTCTTGCAGAATGCGCACCGCCTTGGAGATATGGCGGCCCTTCTCCTCAATATCACCGCGCTGCAGCGCACCGCGTGCTGCGTTCAGCGACTGGAACAGACCGTCGAACAGCATCTGAATCAGCTGGTGTGGCGACGCGCTTTCCACACCGGAATGCGCACTCACCTGACGATATGCATTCGCTGCGCCGTAACCTGAAGAAGAAAACATGTGAACCCCTGAAACTTGTTGCTGTACCTGAGTTCTTTCGGCACTTTCCGCCAGAACTCAAGCAAAAAATATCAATCCTTGGACTTATTCCAAGAAGCCACCATCTGCTCCACATAGGAGCCCAGCGAACCCAGCGAAGCCATCTTCACGTCCAGTGCCGAATACTGCTTGCGCAGGCGCGCTTCCACGGTTTCAGCGCGTGTTTCCACCTTCTCTTGCTCTTCACCATTGCGCTTGAGCTCCTTGCTCAAGGAGTCTTCCTTGGTCTTCAAGGCACCCTCCAGATCGAGCAAACCAGAAGTGAAGTTGCGGAAAGCAACGGCAATACCAACACCATCACTCGAAGCATTGCTGGACTTGGTCGCAAACAGCCCCTGCATGGACTCCAGATCATTGAGCGCCGTATTGAGCTTGGAAGCATCAACCACCAGCTCACCAGACACCTTGGCCGTCGTGGGGTTGGCGATGGAAATACCAATGTCCGCCAGCCGCTTGAATGCACCTTGCGCCTGAGACGCTACGTTCTGCGTCAGCATGCGAAATGCGTTCTGCATGCTCACAATGCTGCTGTCGCCCTGGAAGACGCCCGCTGTCTTCGTGTCTTCTGTGTACTTGGTAGATGCCGTCAACAACTCATTGAGGGAGTTGTAGGCATCCACGAACTTCATCACCTTCTCTTTGATGGCGGCTGTGTCATTGGTCACATTCAGCAACGAAGTACCTGTACCCGTCACCGTGATGTTCACACCCGTCAACGCTGAATTGAAGTTATTGGTGCTGGACTCCAACGCCACACCATTGAGCGTCAGCCGCGCATTCTTGGCCTGCTGTGCCATGGCAAAACCTGTGGCACCGGGCGCTCCTTCTGCAGCATCAGGGGCATAGCTGCCCAGCCAATCATCGGCAATCGGGGTGGCGGCATCGGGGTTAGCGGTAATGTCCAGCTTGAACTGTCCATCCAAACCTGTGTTCTTGGCCGTCAACACCAGCTGCTGCTTGCCATCAGAACCTTGAATGACCGATGCGGCCACACCAAAGTTGCCGTTGTTGATCTTTTGCGCAACCTCGGTCAATGTTTCGCTGCCGGACAGCTCCACCTCGTGTGTGGTTTGGGTCAGATTGCCTACGGTGAACTTGAATGTACCAGCGCCCAATTTATCCGTAGCGCCCAGCTTGGCTGACACCATGGTCTGGCTTTGCGCCAGCTGCGTCACATTCATGTTGTAGGAACCCACCGCCGCTGAACCGCTGATGGTTGCACTCACACTGCTGCCAGAGGTGGATGCTTTCGCCGTCTTCCAGGTACCTTCCAGCGTCAGGTCAAACAAGGCAGCATGCAAGTCAGACACCATGGACTTGATCTGCCCCTGGACAGAAATCTTGGCATCAATGAACTCTGCCTTGGCTTCCAAGGTCTTGATAGGGCGTCGCTCCAGCTCCACCATCTGCGTGACGAGGCTCTCCACATCCAGACCACTGCCGATACCCACTGAAGAGATTGCCATCTTGAACTCCTTGAAGACCTGATTGCCGCAGACAAGCACATCCACGGATTGAGACTGGCATATTGTCCGGGGTTTGCAGCCCAGGCAAAAGCCTGAATAAAAAGGTGTGCACCGCACAGAAGTTGCGACTCACCTGCCAGCCCCCTGCCTGTTTATCGGCGCAACGTGCCCCAACTTAAGGCAAAACGGCGTCAACCCTGCCGAGCTGACACCGTTTTTATCTTCTTGTCTTACTGCACCCTGCTTTCGCGGAAGCAGCCGCTGACCAGCTTACTGCAACAGGCTCAGCACTTGTTGGGGCAGCTGATTGGCCTGCGCCACCATCGCCGTGCCTGCCTGCTGCAGGATCTGGGTACGGCTCAGGCTGGCAGTTTCTGCTGCAAAGTCCGCATCCACAATCCGGCCACGCGCTGCAGAGATGTTTTCGTTCATGATGTCAATGTTCTCAATCGACTTTTCAAAGCGGGTTTGCAGGGCACCCAGTTCGGCACGAGAGCTATTGATCTGGTCAATAGCGCTATCTACTTTCTTCAAAGCCAGCCAAGCATCTTGTTGCGTTGAAACTTTCAGCGTGGCAATACCTTTTTCAGCAGTCTGTGTAGTGTAGGTAGCAGCTGCACCCAATCCGCCTCCAGTAATGGTTGCATCCGCACCAGTCTTCAACTCGTTGCGCAGGTCAATATCAACACCGTTCTCTGCGACAAATGCTGTTACGCCGGTATCAGCGGTTTTAGAGTTAATGGCAGCCACCACTTGACCCAGACGTTCTTTGGCACTTCCAGCCGCAGGAATCTCGATATCGACCCCACCAACAGCCAATGTAAAAGCATCTGTACCATCAAGTTCTAATGTGGCAGTTGCATAAGTCACAGTGCTAAGGTCGGCAGATGTCGCATTCACCAAACTACCCACCGTAATGTTGTCACCAGCTGCGGAACCCACCTGAAACACAGCACCTGCAAAAGAGCCATTGAGCAGCTTGGTGCCGTTAAATTCCGAAGTCTTGGCCACGCGGTCAATTTCGGAAATCAGCTGAGACACTTCGGCCTGCAGGGCTTCACGGTCGGTCTTGCTGTTGGTGGCGTTGGAAGCCTGCACAGCCAATTCACGCATGCGTTGCAGCATGTCGCCCACCTTGCCCAGTGCGCCTTCAGCAGTCTGCGCCAGAGAGATACCGTCGTTGGCATTACGCGCTGCCACGGTCAGGCCGCGGGATTGGGCATTCATGCGTTCAGCAATGGCCAGACCGGCTGCATCATCCTTGGCGCTGTTCACACGCAGGCCCGAAGACAGGCGCTGCATCGCAGTGCCCAGCTGGCTGCCAGACAGGCTCAGATTGCGCTGCGCATTGATGGAAACAACATTGGTGTTGATGGTCATGGCCATGGCGAATGCTCCTAATACCGTAATGCTCGAAAGTTTGCGTTTGCTAAGCGGGGCGGTGCTTCTGCTACTTTCCGCGGCCTTGCTATTGCAAAACCCGGCTCGCCCTCTGTGCCTGTTTTTTCGGCCGCTCCGCGCAGAACTTAAGGGCAAAAAACGCACTGTTACAAACAAAAAGACCAAGCCCCGGAGAGCCTGGTCATCAAAGCAAACTTTCAAAAACTTGCTGCGCTTGCGCAGCGCAGCAAGCCGTACTTAGCGCAGCAGGCTCAGTACGTTCTGTGGCAGCTGATTAGCCTGTGCCACCATGGCCGTACCTGCCTGCTGCAGGATTTGCGAGCGGCTCAGGTTGGCTGTTTCGGCGGCAAAGTCCGCATCCACAATACGGCCACGGGCGGCAGAAATGTTTTCGTTCATGATGTCGATATTCTCAATCGACTTTTCAAAACGAGTTTGCAGCGCACCCAGTGCTCCGCGGCTTGTGTTCACCTCATCCAACGCGCCATCGATCACAACCATAGCTTTCCATGCACCAGCTTGACTGCTGATGTCCAAAGCGGACAAGTTGCTTGCTCCTGTACCTCCTTTTTCGAACGTACTCACGACAAACTTGCCGTTATCTTTCTCAACAACATAGCTCGTGATGCCTGTCCCGGCACTGTTGTCATTGGCCGTACCAATCGTTTTAGCAGCCGCCTCATAGGTATCGAACTCAGTACCCCCGGTAGTCTCTGTAAACTTGGCACTACTACCGAGCACAGCTGCAGTGGTATTAGCAATGCCGCCGACAGTGATGTTGTCACCGGCCTTAGCTCCTACCTGAAAAACAGCACCCGCAAAATCGCCATTCAGCAGCTTGGTTCCATTGAATTCAGAAGTCTTTGCAACACGGTCAATTTCAGCCGTCAACTGCTTGACCTCAGCTTGCATGGCTTCACGGTCGGTGGTGCTATTGGTCGCATTCGCCGACTGCACCGCCAGCTCACGCATGCGCTGCAGCATATCGCCCACCTTGCTCAGCGCACCTTCAGCGGTCTGTGCCAGCGAAATGCCGTCGTTGGCATTGCGCGCAGCCACGGCCAAGCCGCTGGATTGCGCTTTCATGCGCTCAGAAATAGCCAAACCTGCCGCGTCGTCCTTGGCGCTGTTTACACGCAGGCCCGAAGACAGGCGCTGCATGGAAGTAGCCAGCGAGCTGCCAGACAGGCTCAGATTGCGCTGAGAGTTGATCGATACAACATTGGTATTAATGGTCATTGCCATTTTTTATTCCCCTTCAAAACCTTGAAAGCAATGACAGCGCGAGCAAGTCACTTCAGATGACTGCGTTTCCTGCCGCGCTGTCTGCATGACTTAGCGCAGCAGGCTCAGCACATTCTGTGGCAGCTGGTTGGCCTGGGCCACCATGGCGGTACCTGCCTGCTGCAGGATTTGCGAACGGCTCAGATTGGCAGTTTCGGCGGCAAAGTCCGCATCCACAATACGGCCGCGGGCAGCAGAAATGTTTTCGTTCATGATGTCGATGTTCTCAATCGACTTTTCAAAACGGGTTTGCAGGGCACCCAGTGCACCGCGTGCGGTATTCACTTCATTCAACGCTTTATCGATTTGTTGCACAGCCTTCCATGCACCCACTTGGGTAGACACATTCATGCTGGACAACGCGTCTGAATTTGCACTTAGGTTTACATCACCTGCATCAAAACCCGTGGAAGTCGCTGCACCTCCTGTAATTACTACCTTCGCCGGAGCAGTTCCATCTGCCTTGGCAACGCTGTTCAGAGTGAACTTGGTTGCATCTTGTGGATCAACGTAGGCAGTAACGCCTGTCTCAGCTGTTTTTGCATTGATCAACGCTACCATCTGGCCCACACGTTCTTTAGCTGAGCCTGCTGCAGCAACAGAGCCCAAATCCACTGCAGCTGCATTGACACCGTCAACCTGAATTTTTAAGCCTGTAACTTCAGTATCGAATGCACTGATGGCACCCGAGCTGACCGAGCCAGTTGCAGCCTTACCAATGGACTCGCTCTTCATACTGGCAATGCTGCCAACCGTGATGTTGTCACCAGCCTTTGCACCCACCTGAAAAACCGCGCCGGCAAAGTCACCATTGAGCAGCTTGGTTCCATTGAACTCACTGGTCTTGGCCACACGGTCAATTTCAGACACCAGTTGCTTAACTTCCGCCTGCATCGCTTCGCGATCTGTTTTGCTGTTGGTCGCGTTAGACGCTTGGACAGCCAATTCACGAGCACGCTGCAGCATATCGCCGACCTTGCTCATAGCACCTTCAGCGGTCTGTGCCAGCGAGATGCCATCGTTGGCATTGCGTGCAGCCACGGCCAGCCCGCTGGATTGCGCTTTCATGCGCTCAGAAATAGCCAAACCTGCCGCGTCGTCCTTGGCGCTGTTCACACGCAGACCCGAAGACAGGCGTTGCATGGAAGTGGCCAGGGAGCTACCCGACAGGCTTAAGTTACGTTGCGAGTTGATCGATACAACGTTGGTGTTAATGGTCATTGCCATTTTTTATTCCCCTTCAAAAAAACCGAGATGAAGGTGCGCTGTCTCTGTGGCGCACCATGGCAAAGACCATGGTGCTGTGCAAGCACGCGAGATTCACGCACTTCATATTTAAGAGCAGCTAGCGTTTGATTGATAAGGATTTACAGATCATTTCTTATTGAAATTCTTATCCAATCAGCGCTAGCCACTCTCTTTGTTATTGCAGCAGGCTCAGCACGCCCTGTGGCAGCTGGTTGGCCTGGGCGACCATCGCCGTGCCTGCCTGTTGCAGAATCTGTGTGCGGCTCAGGCTGGCGGTTTCTGCTGCAAAGTCAGCATCCACAATGCGGCCACGCGCTGCAGAAATGTTTTCATTCATGATGTCGATGTTCTCAATCGACTTTTCAAAACGGGTTTGCAGGGCACCCAGGTCTGCGCGGGCAGAGTTGATTTCGTCGATGGCCGAGTCAATGGTTTCGATGGCCTTCCATGCACCAGCTTGGGTAGTGATGTCCAGATCATCAATACCTTTCTCGTTCGCTGCAGATGCGGCCACAGTCGTGGTCAAGGCAACCTTAGCCCCGCTATCGGTAGCTGCTGTGCTGACTACCAATTTGTCCAAACCTGAAATAGTGACTGCCTCAGCACCACTTCCATCCGCCTTTTGGGTGTTAGACATCACTTCCAGCTTGTAGGTACCATCGTCGTTGGTGGACAGGAAGGCCGTAACACCGGTATCCGCAGTTTTCGCATTGATAGCTGCAACTACTTGCCCCAAACGCTCTTGACCAGAGCTGGCCGCTGCAATAGCTCCAATATCAATACCAGGAGCAGCCCCCACAGCAATGGTGATACCGGACGTGGTTGCACCAGTAGCCGTCTCAATCGCTGTCAGCTTAATATCTGCAGCGTCCAACCCCTTGACTGAAGCTGTTTTAGCGCCCAAAGCAACCGTCGCAAAGTCCAAATTGCCTAGTGCACTCGCCTTCGCATTGGTAATGCCACCCACCGTGATGTTGTCACCAGCACCAGAACCCACCTGGAACACGCCACCAGCAAAGCTGCCATCCAGCAGGTTTTTGCCGTTGAACGATGAGGTCTTGGCCACGCGGTCAATTTCAGCTGTCAATTGCGACACTTCGGCTTGCAGCGCCTTACGGTCGTCTGCGCTATTGGTCGCATTGGAAGCCTGCACAGCCAGCTCACGCATGCGCTGCAGCATGTCACCCACTTTGCCCAGTGCGCCTTCAGCAGTCTGGGCCAGCGAGATACCGTCATTGGCATTGCGTGCAGCAACGGCCAGGCCGCGCGACTGGGCATTCATGCGTTCAGCAATAGCCAGGCCGGCTGCATCATCCTTGGCGCTGTTCACACGCAGGCCCGAAGACAGGCGCTGCATGGCGGTACCCAGCTGACTGCCAGACAGGCTCAGGTTGCGCTGGGCATTGATGGAAACAACGTTGGTGTTGATGGTCATGGCCATGATGTGGTGTCCTTACTTGCTGGGTACGCTGAAAGTTTGTTTGCAATGCCAGATCTTTGTGGTGAGCTGCCTGCGCCGTCTTTGCGGCATTGGAGTGCGGCTCCTGACCTGTACACCCATTACTTCGGCCACGCATGCCACTTCTTTAGAAGAAATTTCACGATTTCTTGCAGGCCACCAGCAATTTGCTGGCCCCACCCCATTAAGTCTTTGAATACAAAGAAAAAGCCCCGCAAAGCGGGGCTTCAAGAACATGGGCATAGCCCGGCATATTGGTATCTATCCATCAGCGCAGCAGGCTCAGCACCCCTTGCGGCAGCTGATTGGCCTGCGCCACCATGACCGTGCCAGCCTGCTGCAGGATCTGGGTGCGGCTCAGGCTGGCGGTTTCAGCAACGGCAAGAAGTACACCTCTTAAGGGCTCTACATGACAAACGGCAAGCCATGACTGCGGAAGCAGCAAGAAAGCCGGTTTTTGCGCCTTTATTCAGTGCAATAGAAAGCAAGCAACCATAGAAGAATTACCCCATCGCTAGCGTTGCCTGTCGCACATCCATGCCCATGGTCTATGTGAGCGATCCAAGCAACTCGCTTTTTCTGAAGGAAGCACAGCAATGGCCGCAACTATCAATACGAATATCGCCTCCATCAACGCCCAGCGCAATCTGGCGTTGTCGGGGCAGTCTTTGAACACCACCATGCAGCGCCTGTCTTCGGGCCTGCGCGTCAACAGCGCCAAGGACGATGCCGCCGGTCTGGCCATCGCCGAGCGCATGAACACCCAGGTCAAGGGCCTGACCGTGGCAGCACGCAATGCGAACGACGGTATCTCGCTGGCACAGACGGCCGAAGGCGCACTGGGCAAGGTGGGCGATATGCTGCAGCGCATGCGTGAGCTGGCTGTGCAGTCTTCCAATGCCACCAACAGCGACAGCGACCGCGTGGCACTGCAAGCGGAAGTGAAGCAACTGGCTGCTGAAATTGACCGCGTGGCCAAGCAAACCAATTTCAACGGACAGAAGATTCTGGATGGTTCGTTTGCGGGCGCGGTGTTCCAAGTGGGTGCCAACTCTGGCGATAACGTGACGCTGGGTGCTCTGGCGGATACGCGTTCAAGCCAGATTTCGACTATTAGCTACGCCCAAAATACAGTAACGTTCACTACAACCGATACACCTATACGTGCAATTGCCGAATTTGACCAGGCTATTGCTCTAAACCACCTGTCTATTACGGTTGGGACTGGAGCAGATGCTTTCGAAGTCCCGCTGGAGGGCATTCCCGCAGCCAACTCCAGCTTAGAGCGCCTAGGTCAAGTTTTAACTGCGATCAATAACAAAACGGCGGATACAGGTGTAACCGCTTATATGACCCGCAAAGATGGAACAAATGAGTACAGCATTGAGTTCATGTCTGAGCGACTGGATGGCGACGGCAAACCGGTAGACATTAAGTTCAATAATTTCACCGGTGCATCAACAGGGATTGGAGGCACAATCGCTACCGATGCACCTCCAGCCTCCTACCTCACCGCGCTTGATACTGCATCCGATGCATCGCCATTTAATGCCAACGACTTTGACAAGATCTTGGCAAAAGTAGTCGAGTCCAATCCCGCATTGTTGAAACACACAGGCATTGGCACCACCTACACGACATATACAGGAAACAAAACACAAGCTGCAGCGCAAGCCCTTGAAACAGCTCTTGCGACAGCTGCTGATGCCTATAAAAACACAAACCTAGCCAGCGCCAAAACCGCTTACGACAATGTCATGGCGAACCCCAACGCGCTCTTAGCAGATAAAACAAATGCAGCACTTGCCTATCAAACTGCTATCAATACTTTCACAGGGAGCAGTTTATCTGGCACGTATGACACCACCGCGAACTTTGATGCCCAGATACCAGATTTAGAGAGTGCAGCAAATGCCATCACTCATCCCAGCGATCTCAACATCACTGCACTTGACCACATTCTTGACGCACGTGGTATTGAAGACATCGACGTGACCACCCAAGAAGGCGCCTGGATTGCACTGAAGAAAATTGACAGCGCCATCGACCAAGTCAACGGCGCCCGTGCCACCCTTGGTGCCATGCAGACCCGCTTTGAAAACGCCGTGAACAATATTGACATTCAGGTGGAAAACCTGTCTGCCGCACGCGGCCGTATTGTGGATGCGGACTTTGCCGTGGAAACCGCCAACCTGAGCCGCACCCAAATCCTGCAGCAGGCAGGTACGGCCATGGTGGCCCAGGCCAACCAGATTCCACAGAACGTGCTGCAGCTGCTGCAAGGCTAAGCACACACCGACCTGAGTTTGCCCTTCAGAATCTGCCACCAGCTGCCGATAAGGTGTCTGGTGGCTTTTTTCATGGCGGCTGCACAGGCGCTTGCGGTACAGCAAGCCTGCTCGCTAAGCCCGAAACAAGGCGGTTTTTCTTGCGCCATTTCTGGGCTTGCCCGGTTCTGGCTCTGACACAATTTCCTCATGCTTGTCCTAATTGGTTACATCATCGCCTTCGGTTGCGTCTTTGGCGTGTATGCCCTGCACGGCGGAAACATGGCTGTGCTTGCCAAGGCCCTGCCGTTTGAGCTGGCCACCATTGGCGGCGCGGCGATCGGCGCCTTCATCGTGAGCAACCAGCCCAAGGTGCTCAAGGCCACCATGGCGGCCATTCCTGCAGCCATCAAGGGTTCCAAATACACCAAGGCACGCTTTATGAGCCTGCTGGCCCTGCTGTACGACCTGCTGCAAAAAGCCCGCAAGGAAGGGCTGATGGCCATTGAAATGGATGTGGAAGAGCCGCAGAACTCCGAAATTTTCCAGAAGTACCCCGATCTGCTGGCCGATCAGCATGTGGTGGAGTTCATGACGGACTATCTGCGCATGATGGTCTCGGGCAATCTGAACTCGCACGAGATCGAGTCTTTGATGGACAACGAAATTGAAGCCCACCACGGCGAAGGTCACCGCGTGGTAGTGGCACTGCAGCGCCTGGCCGGCGCACTGCCTGCCTTCGGTATTGTGGCCGCCGTGCTGGGTGTGGTGAACACCATGGGCTCGGTGGGGCAGCCGCCTTCCGTGCTGGGCGGCATGATTGCCTCGGCACTGGTCGGTACCTTCCTGGGTATCTTGCTGGCCTATGCGCTGGTGGAGCCGCTGGCTGGCCTGATTGAGCAGCGCCACCAGGACGGTGCCAAGGAATTTGAATGCATCAAGTGCACCCTGATTGCCAGCATGCAGGGCTACAACCCACCCACCGCCATTGAATTTGGCCGCAAGGTGCTGTTCTCGACCGAGCGCCCAGGCTTTCTGGAGCTGGAAGAGCACGTCAAGAGGAAATAAGCCATGCCGCCCCCAACCCCACCCGGTGGCGCAGCCAACGAAAAGAAGCTGCAGCCCATCATCATCAAGCGCGCCAAGAAAGGTGACCATGGTCACCATGGCGGCGCGTGGAAGATTGCCTATGCCGACTTCATGACGGCGATGATGGCGTTCTTTCTGCTGATGTGGCTGCTGGGCTCCAGCTCCAAGGGCGAGCTGCAGGGCATTGCCGCCTACTTCAACTCGCCGCTGAAGGTGGCCATGACCGGGGGCGATGGCTCAGGCAACAGCTCCAACATCATTCCCGGTGGCGGCTCGGATCTGTCCAAGATTTACGGCCAGGTCAAGAGCGCAGACGCCGAGCAGAGCGAAACCAACCGCCAGAATATGCGCGAGCAGCGCGCCAGGCAGGATGCACAGCGCATCAAGGCCTTGCGCGCCAAGATTGACGCCATGGTGGCCAGCAACAGCACGCTGAACGAGTACAAGTCGCAAATCCGCATGGATGTGACGGCTGACGGGCTGCAGATCCAGATCGTGGATGAGCAGAACCGCCCCATGTTCGACATTGGCAGTGCGATGGTGAAGCCGTACATGCGCGACATCCTGCGTGAAATTGGCGCGGCGCTGGGTGGCGTGGAAAACCGCATCAGCCTGGCTGGCCACACGGACGCTGCGCCCTATGGCACAGGCGAGCGGGGCTACAGCAACTGGGAACTGTCAGCAGACCGTGCCAATGCCTCGCGCCGCGAGCTGGTGGCAGCGGGCATGCCCAACGACAAGCTGGCCCGCGTGGTGGGTCTGGCCGATACCGATTTACTCATTGCCGAAGATCCCCGTGCGCCGCAGAACCGGCGCATCACGATCACGGTGCTGACACAGGAAGCCGAAGAGCGCTTGCTCGGCAAGCGAGCCCCCTCTTCCCAACAGGAGCACAAATTGCCGAAGGAAACACTGGAAAATCCCCTTCCAGCATCACAAACTCCGTGACAATTTGTGAATTAGGACGGCGTTGGTGTTATACATCGACGTCATTCAGAGAATTAGTTTGACCGAAAGGGTCCCCCGTGGCTAACAATGCCCTTCGTTTTTTAATCGTTGACGATTTCTCCACCATGCGCCGCATCGTGCGCAACTTGTTGAAGGAAAGCGGTTTCACTGAAGCGGATGAAGCCGAAGACGGCGTTGCCGCCCTGCACAAGCTGCGCAACAGCAAGTTCGACTTTGTGGTGACAGACATCAACATGCCGAACATGAACGGCTTTCAGCTGCTCACCGAGATCAAGTCCGACGACAAGCTCAAGCACCTGCCCGTGCTGATGGTGACCGCGGAAGCGCGCAAGGAAGACATCGTGGCTGCCGCTCAGGGCGGCGCTGCGGGTTATATCGTCAAGCCCTTTACCAAGGCTACCCTGGAGGAAAAGGTCAACCTGATCTTGAAGAAGGTTGGCTTGAGTTAATCCCATGGACCAAGCAACGCCTCAGAGCACTGCATCCACCCAGGGCATTGGCCAGGGTGATGTGCACAACAAAATCGGCTTGCTCACCCGGCAGCTGCATGACGCCCTGCGCGAGCTGGGCTATGCAGACCGTCTGCGTGATGCCACCGAAGAGTTGCCAGATGCGCAGAACCGACTCTCTTATATTGCGCGCTTGACTGGTGAAGCTGCTGAGAAAGTTTTGACCCTGGTCGATGACGCCAAGGGCCGGCAGACCGACATCGTGGCGCAGACCAAGAAGATGCGCCAGGCGATGATTGCCGACCCGGTGGCAGCCGTGGCCAAGGGCCACATCATGAATTACCTGGAAGACATGGAAAAGTCCACGGAGATCGTGGACAACCAGCTGACAGAGATCATGATGGCCCAGGACTTTCACGATCTGACGGGCCAGGTCATCGCCAAGGTCGTGCATCTGGCCTCCAACCTGGAGCAGCAACTGGTGGAGCTGCTGCTGCTGACCGCACCACAGCTGGCACAAGGAGAGGTGCAGCTGGACCAGGGCGAAGTCAGCGCTGCAGCAGCCATGGCCACCGGCTCTGCCGTGCAGACGGAGCAAGTGGACGACCTGTGGGCTGCGGCTCTGGCCGAGTCCGGCAGTGCACCTGCTGCGGCCCCTGCCGAAGAAAGCAAGCCTGCAGCGCCAGCACACCCCAAGCTGTCCGGCCCCGTGGTCGACCCCAATGCGCAGGATGTGGTGACTTCGCAGTCGCAGGTGGACGAGCTGCTCGCCAGCCTGGGCTTTTAAGCGCCATTCACAAAAAAGAGAGCTGGCAGCGCTTGATTTTTAAGCATTTCAGACTGATTTCTATCTGAAAGCCTTGAAAACAGAGCGCAAGCAGCTCTCTTTTTACAAGCATTCCAAGCCTGTCTAACAGATTGCCGCAGCCGCAGCCGCAGCGCTGGGACCTGATAAGCGCCCCCTGTTGCGCGCTTTTCCAGCTTTAGCAATTCCGTGGCTTGCGGACAATGGCATGAGACCAGTCCCTCATGCCGCCATGGAATCGAGCCAAGAAAAATCCCTACCAGCTTCCGAAAGAAAGCTGCAGAAAACCCGCAAGGACGGGCAGACGTCGCGCTCGCGCGACCTCGGCCATCTGGCGGTGCTGGGTGGTGGCTCGCTGATGGTGATTCTGGGTGGCCCCACCTTCATGCAGTACCTGCGCATTGCGACCAGCAATCAGCTGGCGTTTGATGCCAGCACCGTGCTCTCGCCCCTGTCCATGCAGGAGCGCCTGGTCGACATGGCCATCGTGGGCGTGATGGGCTGCGTGATTTTTGCGCTGGCCGTCAACACCATCTCCATCATTACCACCTTGCTCTCGGGCGGCTGGATCTACAGTCTCAAGCCCATCATGCCGCAGTTCAATCGCATCAACCCGATCTCTGGCCTGGGCAATGTGTTCTCCAAACAGCAGATGGTGACCGCGCTCAAGAACGTGGCGCTGATGCTGATTCTGGCCGCCGTGGGCTGGTTTCATATCCAGTCCGGCATGCTGCACCTGTCCACCCTGCCTGCACTGGGCGGCCCTGCTGCGCTGGCTGACATGGGCAACTGGATTGTCCAGGGCATGATCATGCTGCTGATCGTGGTCTTTGCCACCGCCTTGATTGATGTGCCGCTGCAGCGCTTTCTGTTCCTGCAGCGCCTGCGCATGAGCCACCAGGAAGTCAAGCAGGAACACAAGGAATCCGAAGGCAGCCCTGAACTCAAGGGCAAGATTCGCCAGAAGCAGCGCGAGATTGCCCAGCGCGCCAGCATTACTGCCGTGCCCAAGGCGGACTTTGTGGTCACCAACCCTACGCACTACGCCGTGGCCCTGCGCTATGACGATGCCACCATGGCAGCCCCTCAGGTGGTGGCCATGGGCGCTGACCTGATTGCGCTGAAGATTCGTGAAGTGGCCAAGGTCCACCAGATTCCGGTGCTGGAGTCTCCCATGCTGGCGCGTGCCCTGTACGCCCATGCCGAGATTGACCAGCCCATTCCATCCACGCTGTATACCGCTGTGGCCCAGGTCCTGGCCTATGTCTACCGCCTCAAGGCAGCCATCAGCGGCCAGGGCCCTGCACCGGGCGAGCTGGTGCAGCCCCATGTCCCCCCGGAGCTGGACCCCCACTCCAAGCGCGCGGCTGGCACCAAGTGATTACGTGAAAGAAAGCACTGCACCATGAGCACTGCACTCCTGAAGAACCTCCAAAACTGGAACTCCAAGCACGGCATGGGGATCCAGAATCTGGCTGCGCCCATGCTGGTCATTGCCATCCTGGCCCTGATGGTGCTGCCTATGCCACCATGGCTGCTGGACACCTTCTTCACGCTGAACATTGCCACCGCGCTGATGGTGATGATGATTGCCGCCTACATGGTCAAGCCGCTGGACTTTGCGGCTTTCCCCTCGGTGCTGCTGCTCACCACCCTGATGCGCCTGTCGCTGAACGTGGCCTCCACCCGCGTGGTGCTGCTGGAAGGCCACACCGGCCCCGGCGCAGCCGGTCAGGTGATTGAGTCCTTTGGCCACTTTCTGATTGGCGGCAACTTTGCCGTGGGTCTGATCGTGTTTGCCATTCTGGTGGTGATCAACTTTGTGGTGATTACCAAGGGTGCAGAGCGTATTGCCGAAGTGTCGGCCCGCTTTACCCTGGACGCCATGCCCGGCAAGCAGATGGCCGTGGACGCCGATCTGAACGCCGGCCTGATTGATGAAGCAGAAGCCAAGCGCCGCCGCGCAGAAGTGCAGGAAGAGGCGAACTTCTTCGGCTCCATGGACGGTGCCTCCAAGTTTGTGCGTGGCGACGCCATGGCCGGCATCCTGATTCTGATCATCACCATCGTGGGCGGTTTCATCATCGGCATGGCCCAGCACGGCATGAGCGCCAGCGATGCGGCCAACAGCTACATTCTGCTGTCCGTGGGTGATGCGCTGGTGGCACAGATTCCTGCACTGCTGATCTCGGTGGCATCGGCCATGGTGATCTCGCGCGTGGGCAAGGACAACGACACCGGCAAGCAGATTGCCAACCAGATGCTCAGCTCGCCCCGCGCGCTGGCCATTACCTCGGCCATTCTGATCATGCTGGGCCTGATCCCCAACATGCCCCACACCGTCTTCCTGACCATAGGAGCCCTGTTTGGCTATGGCGCGTGGACGGTCTACCGCAAGGGCCAGAAGAAGGAAATGGCCGCCAAGGCGGGCAACGGCAGCGAAGCGCCTGCTGCCAACCCCGGCGCCCTGCCTGCCCCCCAGCAGGACTCTGAAGCCACCTGGGATGACCTGCAGCCCGTGGACCTGCTGGGCCTGGAGCTGGGCTACCGCCTGATCGCGCTGGTGGACAAGAAGCGCCAGGGCGACCTGCTGACCCGCATCAAGGGCGTGCGCCGCAAGTTTGCACAGGAAGTGGGCTTTCTGCCGCCTGCCGTGCACGTGCGTGACAACCTCGAACTCAAGCCCAGCGCCTACCGCATCACCCTGCGTGGCGTGATGGTGGGTGAAGGCGAAGCCTTCCCCGGCATGTACCTGGCCATCAACCCCGGTGGCATCACCACGCCGCTGATTGGCACGCCCACCACCGACCCTGCGTTCGGTCTGCCTGCCCACTGGATCGATGAACGCCAGAAGGAAGCGGCACAAATGGCCGGTTTTACGGTCGTTGATTCGGAAACTGTGATGGCGACACATTTGTCACACTTGATGCAAATGCACGCTGCCAAGCTGCTCAGCCGTAATGAGGTGCAGCAGCTGGTGGATCACGTGGCCAAGTCCGCTCCGAAGTTGATTGAAGAAGTGATTCCCAAGATGGTGTCCATCACCGTGTTCCAGAAAGTCCTGCAGCTGCTGCTGGAGGATGCTGTGCACATCCGTGACATCCGCACCATCATCGAAACCCTGGCTGAAAACGCCGCTTCGACACAAGACCCTGCGGAACTGGCCCGTCGTGTACGTATTGCGCTGGCTCCTGCCATCGTGCAGCAGATCTACGGCCCCACCCGTGAGCTCAATGTGATTGCCATCGAGCCCGGTCTGGAACGTCTGCTGATGCAAGCGCTCTCGAATCCTCAGGCTCCTTCGCTGGACCCTGGCGTCGCCGATGTGCTGACCCAGCGTGCCGCCGAAGTAGCCAACCAGCAGGAAGAGCTGGGCATGCCCGCCTGCCTGCTGGTGCCCGACGCCATTCGTAACCCTATTGCGCGCTTGGTGCGCCGTGCTGCTCCGCGCCTGCAGGTGCTGGCACACAGCGAGATCCCTGAGACCCACACCATCCGCATCGGCCCCATTCTTAAAGGTGCAAACGCATGAACATCCAACGCTTCATAGCCCCAACTTCTCGTGAGGCCCTGGACAAGGCGCGTGCCGTTTTTGGTGAGAACACCCTGATCCTGTCCAACCGCCCCACCGCCAATGGTGTGGAAGTCATGGCGACTTCGGAGGACGTGCTGGACCAGGGCTCGACCACCAGCCCCGGTCTGCGCGCAGCCATTCAGGCACGCGAGGCGGATGAGACCCGTGCCCCCAAGCCAAGCACCAAGCCGCCCATGCCGCTGGATACGCTGCTCAAGCAAAGCAGCCCTGCACCCAAGGCCAACCCTCGCCAGACGGTTGCGGAAGACACCGAGCAGCTGGCCATGAGCACGCTGTCCTTCCAGAACTATGTGCGCGAGCGCATGCTGCGCCGTCGCAATGAAGAGCTGAGCGGGGAGCTGTCTCCTGAATCCCTGCCCACGTTTGCGCGCAAGAAGCAGGCCATGGCTGCACGCGAGCATGCCCCCATGTCCAGCAGCCCTGCCGTGGTCAAGCACAACCCCCTGCGTGGCCTGGCCGTAGATCTGACTGCGGAGATGGCCTCCAAGTCCAGCGCACCCGCCGTGGCTGCACCTGCGCTGATGAACGAGCTGCAATCCGTCAAGGACCTGATTGAAGAGCGCTTCAACACCCTGACCTGGATGAACCAGACCCGCGCCAACCCGCTGCACAGCAACATGATGCTCAAGCTGCTGCGTGCTGGCTACTCGCCCGCGCTGTCGCGCGCCATCATGGAGCACCTGCCCCAGGAAACCGGCCCTGCCGACGCCATGAAGTGGCTGGTACAGGTGCTGGAGCGCAATCTGCGCACCGACAGCGCCGATGCCCCCATCTGGGAAAAGGGCGGCGTCTTCGCACTGGTGGGCTCCACCGGCGTGGGCAAGACCACCACCGCGGCCAAACTGGCGGCCCTGTGCGCTGCCAAGCATGGCCCCAACAATGTGGGCCTGATCACACTGGACACCTACCGCGTGGGCGGCCATGACCAGCTGCGCGCCTACGGCCGCATGCTCGGCGTGGTGGCCCATCTGGCGCATGACAAGGCTGCGCTGCAGGACCTGTTGGGCCTGCTGGCTGGCAAGAAGATGGTCATCATCGACACCACCGGCGTGGCCCCCCGCGACCCACGCAAGGACGACATTCTGGAAGTGCTGAACCTGCCCGGCATCCAGCACCTGCTGGTGGCCAATGCCGGTGCACACGGCGACACGCTGGACGAAGCCCTGGCCGCCTTCAAGCGCGTAGGCTGCAAGCAGGCCATCCTCTCCAAGGTGGATGAGGCCGTGAAGCTGGCCCCTGCACTGGATGCACTGATCCGCCACCAGCTGGTGCTGCGCGGCATCACCAACGGCCAGCGCGTGCCCGAAGACCTGACACGCGCACAGGCCAGCGACCTGGTGGCCACCTCCATGCGTGCGCACACCAAGTCGGCCTTCGACCCTTCGACGCTGGACATGGAGTTCTACTTCACCGATTCTTCTCTGGCTCGTTCTGCACACGGAGCACTGCATGCTTGAACGCGTTTGGCACCAAGGTACAGGCTTACACTGGCAAGGCGCGCAGTCGTCGCTGCGTGTGCTGCCCGTGGTGCCATCCGGCGACACCGCAGACGCCGCCGCGCTGTGGATGGCCTGCGCCCACCTGCAGCAGCAGGGCTACCCTGTGGTGGTGCTGGACGGCACCGAGCGGGAAACACCGGCCAGCCCCGGCCTGCAGGACATGCTGCAGCCCCGCCAGGGCTATGCCTTCACCACACTGGCTGCTGACCTGAGCAACCCCGCCAGTGTGGCCACCCTGCCTGCTGCATGCGGGCTGGTACAGCTGCAGCACAAGGCAGCCACCACCGGTGAGCGCCCCATGGATCTGCTCTACCGCTATGTGCGCAACTTTGCGCTGGTAGTGCTGTGGGCACCAGCGCCGCTGCTCGCAGGCATGCTGCACGGCAGCACCCGCTCTGCCATACAGCTGGTTCCCTCGCAGTCACGCAATGTGGTGAGCAGCTACCGCGCACTCAAACAACTGTTCATGGACACGGGCCACATGCCCCGCCTGGTGGCACTGCGTCCTGCAGACTACGGGCTGGACACTGTGCTCAAATCCGTCTCGCAATGCGCCATGCGCCATCTGCATGCAGAGCCGCTGTGCGAGCAGTTTGACCCGCTGGACAGCCGCCAGCTGCAGCGCTGGGCGCTGCGCTGCCTGGAGCATTCAGAACCCGTGCAGGCCCCGCAAGACATGGCGATCGCCGGGGCTGCGCCCTCTTCTTCGTCCGCCGTGTGGAGTCACTGAGTTCATGTACACCGCCCATGGCCACCTGGATCGCGATGCGCTGATTCGCCAGCATGCCCCGCTGGTGCGCCGCATTGCGCAACACATGATCGCCAAGCTGCCCCCGAACGTGGAGCTGGATGACCTCATCCAGGTGGGCATGATCGGCCTGGCTGACGCGCTCTCGCGCTATGAATCCAGCCAGGGCGTGCAGTTTGAAACCTTTGCCAGCCAGCGCATCCGCGGTGCCATGCTGGACGAGCTGCGCGACAACGACTGGATGAGCCGCAGCTCCCGCAAGGGCCAGAAAGACATTGAACGCGCCATCCACAAGCTGGAGCAGGAGCTGGGCCGCGCGCCCAAGGAATCGGAAATTGCCGAAGCCATGGACATGCCGCTGGACGAGTACCAGTCTCTGCTGGGCAAGGTGCGTGGCGCCCAGCTGATCTACCTGGAAGACATTTCACCCAGCGACGATGAAGGCGAAAGCTTTCTGGACCGCTTTGTGGCCGACACCGATGCCGACCCGTTCGCCATCCTGCGCGATGTGCGCCTGCGTGAAGCCCTGGTGGCCGCCATCGAACACCTGCCCGAGCGCGAGCAGTACGTCATGGCCATGTACTACGAGCACGAGATGAACCTTAAGGAAATCGCCGCCGTGCTCAATGTGACGGAATCGCGCGTGTGCCAGCTGCACAGCCAGGCCATTGCCCGCCTGCGCACCAAGATGCGAGCGCACTGAAGCAGTTAAAGCCGTCATCGCTCCCAAAACAAAAGCGCCACACGGGCGCTTTTTTGTTTTTTGATAGCTGCTGGCGCTTGATTTACAAGGAATTCACAGCGATATATATGTGAAAGCCTTACTTGATAAGCGCAAGCCGCTATAGAAACCAGTTAACCACTGATGTGATACATGCGCGCCACAGAGGCTGCAGCGCCGGGCTTGCTGCTGCCGCCGTAGGTGAAGTTCATGGACTGCTCGGGCAGCAGCGTGGCCAGCTGCTGGGACGTCATGGCCGTCATCTTCGCCATATGGCCACGCATTTGTGTCATGCGCTGTGACAGGGCCTGCATGCGCGCCACGTTCTGTTCGGTGAACTGCTCCTGGCCAAAGCGTGGGGCCAGGCCTGCAAAGGCTTCCATGCCCTGGCGCAGCTGCGTGACGGCCTGTTCCGTCAGTTCGGGCTGGTTTTTCTGAATGCAGGCATTGACCAGGTCGATCATGCCTTCGATTTGGTCCAGAGCTTCGCTAAGTTGCATGGCTGATGGTGCGTTGGAGCGGTAAAAACGGAATCTGGGCGCTGATCACCAGTATGGCCGAAGGTCGGAAGGCCAGTACCGGCGCACAGCGCCCAGTCACAAGAGCATCAGATGCGTGCGCCGCCCAGCAGGGCAGAGGCATCAATCAGCAGCGTGTCGGCGATCACGCCTGCGTTGACTTTGAAAGTGCCATTGGCAATGGCTTCGCGAATGGCGTTGACCTTGGCCATGTCGATGTCCGAAGAAGACTTGGCGTTCTGATCCAGCGTGCGCACGGAACTGGAGACCGTGACAGGCACGCCAGCCGCATTGCTGCGCGCCTGGTGCACCACCTCGCTGGCAGTGCCACTCTTGCTTTGCTGGGTTTGCTGGGTTTGCTGGGTTTGCTGGGTAGCTTGCTGTTGCAGCTTGGCTGCCAGCATTTCTACGTTGGTGTTTTGTCCGACCTTCATGTGTTTACTCCAATTTCCCGCTCTCGGGCTCTGTAGCCTAGCTATCGGCCTTTGTAACGAGAACTTTAGGATTTTCTTTCAAAAGCACTTGTTTCACTGTGCAACCAGCACTTCACCCTGCGCATTGACGGTGCCAATCACCGTGCGGCCATTGTCCATACGCACACGCACGCTCTCACCCACGGAGCCTCCCTGCAGGGCCTTGCCCGAGGAAGTCACCTGAAAACCTGCGCCCTGCACCAGCACCTTGACGCCAGCACCCGCCTTGAACAGCTCAGGCGCCTTGACCATGGTCTGACGCAGCGCCATGCCTGCGGTGAGGTTGCGCACGGCGGTCTTGCCCACCCAGTCATCCGGCAGCGCAATGATGGCATGAGGCGATTCGGCCCAGTCCACCTCGCTTTGCATGGCGTGGTTCATGGTGAGCGGCTCGCCCATGTTCACATTTTGCGTCAGCACCCAGGCGGGGCCAAAGGCCTTCACCGTCACGGGCACGAACACGTTCCAGGGCCTGTCTCCTTCCACGCAGCGCACGCCAATGCGGGTGCGCCCCCACAGCTTGCTGCCACTGGGCAGATAGGGCTCCATGCGCAGGCAAGGTGCTAGATTCAGACGCGGGTCCAGCTTGCCGACCTGCACCTCCATGCGCAAAGGCATGGTCTGCTGCATCTCGCTTTGCGCCAGCGCGTTGTGCACCCACTGGTCGCTGAGGTCCGTCAGGCTTTCCTGCGCAGCTGCCATGCCACTGGCTGCCAGCAATGCAGCCACAGAGCAACGCAGCGCAGCGCGTGCCGTTTGAGCAGACAGTGAAAAGGCATTTTTTCGCATAGCAGGCACTGTAGAGCCCTCCCGGTTTTTTGAACCGCCGAAATGCACAGGCATCCACGCTTTCTTTCCACTTTAGAAAAAACGCGTGCTTTTCATAATCGCTGCACGCACCAAAGTCCCATCCCGGAACGGTGGTGCATGGTCTTTCTGTTTTATCGACTGCAAGGAATCACATGCTCAACAAAATGACCGGCGGCTTGAATTTCCACAGCGACGCTCTGCTGTTGCGCGCAGAACGCCAACGTGTGATTTCCAGCAACATCGCCAACGCAGACACACCAGGCTATGTGGCCCGTGACTTCAATTTCGCCAAGACGCTCAAGGCAGCGCAGGGCGAAAACGGCACCGTGCGCAAGGCCCTGCAGGCTGCCAGCACCAGCCACCCCGAGCACATGCCACTGCCCACCGAAAAATTTGGCACAGACGGCAAGGGCCCGCTGGCCTATGCCCTGTCCTCCCAGCCCAGCCTGGACAACAACACCGTGGATCTGGACCGTGAGCGCGCCAACTTTGTGGACAACGCCGTGCGCTATGAAGCCACGCTGCGTTTCCTCAACGGGCATTCCAAGACCATGCTCAGCGCCATCACCGGCCAATAAGCACTGACGAACAAGGAGTTCCGCCATGTCCATGTTTTCCATTTTCAGCGTCTCTGGCAGTGCCATCAGCGCGCAATCGCAGCGCCTGAACGTGGTGGCCTCCAACCTGGCCAACGTCGACGCCGTTGCAGGCCCTGACGGCGAAGCCTACAAGGCCCGCCAGGTCGTGTTCCAGACTGCGCCCATGGGCCCCGAAGGCTCTGCCGGCGTGAAGGTCAAGGACATCACCGAAGACAACACCCCCGGCCGCCGCGTGCACAACCCTGAGCACCCGCTGGCCGATGAACAAGGCTATGTGACCCACTCCAACGTCAATGCCGTGGAGGAAATGGTCAACATGATTTCGGCTTCCCGTTCCTACCAGAACAACGTAGAAGTCATGAACACGGCCAAATCGCTGCTGCTCAAGACGCTGCAGCTGGGCCAGTAAAGCTGCACGGAAAGTAGGCCAACATGATTTCTGGCGTCAACAACACCAGCGCCGCGCTGAACCAGAGCGCCAAGTCCTCGGGCACCGATGCCCAGTCCATGCAGGATCAGTTTCTGACCCTGCTGGTGGCCCAGCTGCAGAACCAGGACCCCACCAACCCCATGGACAACGCACAGATGACCTCGCAGATGGCGCAGATCAGCACCGTCAGCGGCATCGAGAAGCTCAACGACACCGTGCAGAGCGTGACCAGCCAGTTCGCTTCCATGCAGATGCTGCAGGGTGCGACCATGATTGGCCACACCGTGCTGTCCGAAGGCAATGCGCTGAACCTGACCGACAAGGGCCAGGGCTCGGCCGCTTTCGACCTGGAAGGCTCGGCGGCCAATGTCACCGTGACCATCACCACCGCCGGCGGTCAGCTGGTGGACACCATGGAGCTGGGCTCTGCGGCTGCAGGCCGTAACTACTTCACCTGGGACGGCAGCAACTACAACGGCGACACCAGCAATCTGCGCTTCAAGGTCAGCGCCAGCAATGGCGATGCAGCCGTCAAGGCGACCACGCTGTCGCCCAATGCCGTCGTGGCCACCAGCATTGCCAATGGCTCGCTCATGCTGGAACTGGCGAACGGCCAAAGCATTAACTACAACAGCGTCAAGGCTGTGTTCTGAATTCACAGGAGCTAATCATGGGTTTCCATCACGGTCTGTCCGGTCTGAATGCCTCCAGCAAAAGCCTGGACGTCATTGGCCATAACATCGCCAACAGCAACACCGTCGGCTTCAAGTCCTCGCGCGCAGAGTTCAATGAAATGGTCGCCAGCGCCATGGGCGCTTCCAGCAATAACAACACCGGCATCGGTGTAAGCGTTGCAGCCGTGGCCCAGCAGTTCAGCCAGGGCGTGATCACGCCCTCCAGCAATGGTCTGGACATGGCCATCAATGGTGATGGCTTCTTTATTGTGCAGACCCCCAGCGGCACGGCTTACACCCGCAATGGTGCGTTCCAGCTCGACAAGAACGGTTTTCTGCAAAGCGCCAATGGCGACATGGTGATGGGCTACACCATCGACCCCGACACCGGCGTGCGCAGCAGCACCACGCTGACCAACATCTCCTTCCCCACGGGTGCCCCCATTGCCGCCAAGCAGACCAGCAAGGTCACGGCCGTGATGAATCTGGATGCGCGTGCCGAGATCGCAGGCCCCACGCACAACCGCGCCACCTATGGCACATCGGTGGAAGTGTTCGACAGCCTGGGCGCGCCCCATGCCGTGTCCATCTACGCTGAAAAGTCGGACATTGGCGAGTGGAAGCTCTACGACAGCCTGACCGGCACCACCGAGATCGGTACCGTCAAGTTCGATGCAGACGGCAAGCTGGCCAGCATGACCCCCTCTCCCCTGAAGGTCACGGTCAACCCCACCACCGGCGCACATGCCCCCTTTGATGTGCAGCTGGACCTGAGCAGCATCACGCAGTACGGCACGGCTTTCTCCGTGGCACGTCTGAGCCAGGATGGCTATGCCTCCGGCGAGCTGACCGCCGTGAACGTCGCTGCCGACGGCACGCTGATGGCCTCCTACTCCAACGGCATCACACGCCCCGAAGCACAGGTGGCACTGGCACGCTTTACCAATGCACAGGGCCTGCAGCCCAGCGGCAACAACAACTGGATGCAGTCCAACGACTCTGGCCCCGCCATCGTGGGTACGGCCGACAGCGGCAGCTTCGGCACCATCCAGGGCAGTGCCCTGGAAGAGTCCAACGTGGACCTGACTGCCCAGCTGGTCAACATGATGACCGCACAGCGCGCCTACCAGGCCAACGCCCAGACCATCAAGACGCAGGACCAGGTCTTCTCGACCCTGGTGAACCTGCGCTAAGCACCGCACTGAATACGCGCTTTTAGGGGTTTGCAATGGACCGCATCATCTACACCACCATGACCGGCGCCAACGCCGCTGCTCAGCGGCAGGCGGTGCTGTCGAACAACCTGGCCAATGTCTCGACCACGGGCTTCCGTGCAGAGCTGAGCACCTTCCGCTCGGTGCCACTGCAGGGCCAGGGCTCCACCACGCGCGTGTTCGGTCTGGATGCGACCTCCGGCCACCTCGAGCAGGCCGGCCCCGCCATCACCACCGGCAAGAACACCGACCTGATGGTGCGTGGCAATGCCTGGTTCACCGTGCAGGGGCTGGACGGTCTGGAGGCCTACACCCGCAACGGCGCACTGGAAGTCACAGCCGAAGGTCAGCTGGTAACCGCCAACGGCCTGGCTGTGCTCAGCGAAGCCGGCGCCCCCATTGATGTGCCACAGAACGCACGCATCAGCTTTGGCGGCGATGGCACGGTGGTCGCCACCCTCGATGGGCAGGACCCCATCAACATTGGCCGCCTCAAGCTGGTGACCCCCAATGCAGAGCAACCTCTGCAGCGCGGCGATGACGGCCTGTTCCGCTCCACACAAGGTGATCTGCCAGCCGACGCCAACGCCACCGTGGTGGCCGGTGCGCTGGAAGGCTCCAACGTCAATGCGGTGGAAGCCATGGTCGGCATGATTGCCGCCTCGCGCCAGTTCGAGCAGCAGATGAAGCTGCTGACCACCGCTGAAAACAATGACAAGACGGCCAGCCAGCTGCTGAGCCTCAACGGCTAAGCCGTGATGTAACGCATTAGCGAAGGAAACTTCACCATGATGAATTCTCTGTGGATTGCCAAGACCGGCATGTCTGCCCAGCAGACCAAGATGGACGTGGTCTCGCACAACCTGTCCAACGTCTCCACCACCGGCTACAAGCGCCAGAACGCGGTTTTTGAAGACCTGATCTACCAGAACCTGCGTCAGGTGGGCGCCCCTGCCGACGAGCAGAACAACCTGCCCACCGGCATGCACCTGGGCCTGGGTGTGCGTACCGTGGCCACGACCCGCAACTTCCAGCAGGGCACGCCCACCGAAACTGGCAAGGACCTGGATGTGGCCATCAGCGGTGATGGCTTCTTCCAGATTCAGATGCCCGATGGCACTACGGCCTACACGCGTGATGGCACATTCAGCAAGGATGCCAACGGCCAGCTCGTGACCTCCGGCGGCTATCCACTGCTGGACGGCATCACCGTGCCTGCCGATGCCGTGAAGCTGAGCATCAGCAAGACCGGTATCGTGGCCGTGACCACCACGGGCAACCCCATCCCCACACAGATCGGTCAGCTCAACACGGCATCGTTCATCAATCCAGCAGGTCTGGAGCCCATTGGTGAGAACCTGTACCGTGAAAGCGCCGCCTCCGGCGCACCCCAGACTGGCACACCCGGCACCAACAATCTGGGCACGGTGATGCAGGGCTTTCTGGAGTCCTCCAACGTGAACGTGGTGGAAGAGCTGGTCAACATGATCCAGACCCAGCGCGCCTATGAGATGAACTCCAAGGCCATCTCCACCAGCGACCAGATGCTGGCCAAGCTGTCGCAGCTGTAACTCATCTTTTAGAAGCGCCTTGCGCTGGATATTCAAAGGTTTCAATATAAAAACTATCTGAAACCCTTGAAATTCAAGCGCTAGCCGCTTCTGTTTTCATATTTGCCGGAGCGTTTATGCCTGCCTCAGTCCGCCGCATCTCTGCATTGCCTGCCTTGCCCCGTCTGCCCCGCTATGCGCTGTGGAGTGCGGCCAGCGTGCTGGCCAGCGGCTGCGCGTTCAACGAACCACCGCCCGTAGACCTGCACGCCCAGACCCAGCCGCTGCCAGCCACGGCCATTACCACGCCCCAGCCGCAGCAGCAGGCCACCGGCGGTCTGTTTCAGGCCAACCGCTATCGCCCACCTTTTGAAAGCCGCCGTGCCCGCCTTGTGGGGGATCTGGTGACGATTCAGATTGCTGAGAAGGTCACGGCCAGCCAGCAGTCTTCATCGACGGTCAACCGCGACAGCTCCATCGGCGCAGGCATTACGGAATTCCCCTTCGCGACGGGCGGTGCGCTCAACACCATCCAGAACGCAGGCAAGCTGGGCATGGGCAGCAATGCCGATTTCCAGGGCGGCGGTGGCACGACCAGCGCCAATACCTTTGCAGGCTCCATCACTGCCACCGTGGTGGAGGTGCTGCCCAATGGCCACCTGCTGGTCACCGGCGAAAAACAGGTGGGCGTGAATCAGAACGTCGATGTGCTGCGCTTTACCGGCACGGTAGACCCCTATCTGCTGGGCCCCAACAGCATCATCAGCTCGACCCAGGTGGCGAATGTGCGCGTGGAGTCGCGCGGCCGTGGTCAGCAGAATTCAGCGCAGGCAATTGGCTGGTTGTCGCGCTTCTTTTTGAGCTTTATCCCTTTCTAAAGATCACCAGAATTGGGCAGTATGAAAGTACTGTCCACCCTCTCCACATTCCGCGCCGCGCACATGGCGCTGGCGCTGCTCGCAGCCAGCTGCTGCCTGCTGGCCACTCCAGCGCACGCACTGCGCATCAAGGAAGTGGCTTCGGTACAGGGCGTACGCTCGAACCAGTTGACCGGCTATGGTCTGGTCGTCGGCCTGGATGGCACGGGCGATCAGACCACGCAGATGCCCTACACCACCCAGACGCTGTCGAACTACCTGCAGCAAATGGGCATCACGCTGCCAGCGACCGCCAACACCAACAACCTGCAGCTCAAGAACGTGGCAGCCGTGATCGTCACCGCCGAGCTGCCCGCCTTTGCCCAGCCGGGGCAGTTCATCGATGTGAACGTCTCCTCCATGGGCAATGCCAAGTCGCTCAAGGGCGGCACGCTGATCACCACCCCGCTGCGCGGTGCTGACGGTGAAATCTATGCACTGGCCCAGGGCAACCTCATCGTGGGTGGCGCAGGCGCTGCACAGGGCGGCTCCAAGGTACAGATCAACCACCTGAGCGCAGGCCGCATCCCCCAGGGTGGTCAGGTCGAACGTGCCGTGCCCAACCCGCTCAATGAGGGCGACACCATCAAGCTGGGCCTGAACCAGACCGACTTTCTGACCGCCAATCAGGTGGTCAATGCCATCAACAACCGCCACGGCATGGGCACTGCCATGGCGCTGGACGGCCGCACGGTGGAAGTACGCGCCCCTGTGAACCCTGGCGCACGCGTGAGCTTTCTGGCAGACATTCAGGAGCTGAATCTGCCCATCAACAAGCCAGCGGCCAAGGTGGTCATCAACGCGCGCACGGGCTCCATCGTCATGAACCAGGCCGTCACGCTCGGCCCCTGCGCCATTGCCCACGGCAATCTGGCCGTGACCATTGAGTCCACCCCCGTCATCAGCCAGCCCGGCGCCTTCTCGCAAGGCCAGACCGTGGTGGCAGAAAAAACCAATATCAATGTGACGCAGGAGCCTGGAAAGATCGTCAGCGTGCCCTCTTCGCCGCAGCTGACGGACGTGGTCCGTTCGCTGAACGCGCTGGGCGCAACCCCTCAGGACCTGCTGGCCATCTTGCAAGCCATCAAGGCTGCAGGCGCACTGAATGCCGAGTTGGAGGTGATATGAGCATGTCGCTGGGTGCCAGTCAGGCGCTGGCCACCGATATCAATTCACTCAACAGCCTGAAGAACCAGGCCAATGCCAGCAACCCGCAGGCCGCCCGTGAGGCGGCCAAGCAGCTGGAGTCGCTGTTCATGCACGAGATGATCAAGAGCATGCGACAGGCCACCATGAAAAGCGGCCTGCTGGACAACGACAGCTCGCAGTTGGCGGACTCCATGCTGGACCAGCAGTTTTCGGTCTCCATGTCCGGCCTGCCCGGTGGGCTGACCGATGCCATCACCGCGCAGATTGCCCGCTCCATGGGCATGGACCCCGCAGAAGCCGGCGTGAGCAGCACAGCAGGCATTGGTGGCAGTGAGCGCAGCTTCAGCATTCCCTCGACCATGAGCTTTGCCAGCCGCAGCGCACGCTATCCCGGCCTGAGTGGCAGCACTCCGATCGGTGGCCCGACAGCGTTTCTGGATGCCTATGCGCCCTCACCCAAGGGGCGCGAGCAGTTTGTGCAGGCGCACGGTGCAGCAGCCGAGCGCGTGGCGCGCGAAAGCGGCATCCCCGCCAGCTACATGCTGGGCCAGGCCGGCCATGAAACCGGCTGGGGACGCAGCGAAATTCGCGGCGACAACGGCAGCAACTCCTTCAACCTGTTCGGCATCAAGGCGGGCGGCAGCTGGAGCGGCAAGGTCGCAGAAATCACCACCACGGAATACATCGACGGCATTCCCCGCAAGGTCAAGGCCAAGTTCCGCGCCTACAACTCCTACGAGGAGTCGTTCCGCGACTATGCCCGCCTGATCAAGGAAAGCCCGCGTTACGCCAAAGCCATGCAAAGCACTGGCAGCGCCACGGCCTATGCCAGCGCGCTCCAGCAGGCAGGCTACGCCACCGATCCGCTCTACGCCAGCAAGCTCTCGCGCGCCATCCAGAGCGTGCAGGCTGTGCAGCAAGGCACACAAGGTTGAGAAGATTTAGAAAGATTCGCACATGAGCTTAATGAATGTCGGCGTCTCCGCACTGGTCGCCAACCAACAGGCACTGACCACCACGGGTCACAACATCGCCAACGTCAACTCTGCCGGATATTCGCGCCAGACTGTGGCAACCAAAGCCTTGGTTGGCCAAAACATGGGCACAGGCTTTGTCGGCAAAGGCGTGCAGGTTGCGACCATCATGCGCAACTACAACGAGCTGCTGGGCAAGCAATCCAATGCGGCCAATGCAGCCAGCTCCGCAGACGCTATCCGCTACCAGTCGCTGATGCAGATGCAGGACATTTACTCCGGCGGCGATGGCAGCCTGGGTGCAGCCATCAACGACATGATGAATGCCTTTGCCGATGTGGAGTCTGCCCCCGCAGACGGCACGGCCCGCAACACCGTGCTCACCCGCATGAATGAGCTGGCTGCGCGCTTTCGCTCGGCTTCGGCCACGCTGCAGGAGCTGGACTATTCCACCAAGCAGCAGCTGCAGAACAACGTCATTCTGGTCAACGATCTGGCACGCCAGGTCGCCAGCCTGAATGGTCAGATTGCCCGCTCTCTGGCCAGCGGCCACCAGCCCAACGATCTGCTGGATGCACGTGACCAGCTGGTGCGCGAGATCAACCAGTACATCCAGACCAGCCAGGTGGAAGCCGATGACGGCTCCATCAGCCTGTTCGTGGGGGGCAGCCAGGCGCTGGTGCTCGGTGCCAGCACGGGCCAGCTCAGCGTGGACGAGACCAAGGAATACCCGGGCAGCCAGAAGCTGTCGCTGTATTTCAGCCAGCCCAACGGGCAGGAAGTGGAACTCAAGCCAGCCATGGTCGCAGGCGGAGAAATTGCCGGTCTGCTGTCCTTTAACAATGACGATCTGGTGGTGGGCCGCAACCTGCTGGGCCGTCTGGCACTGGCCATTGGCTCCGAGCTGAACCAGCAAAACCGACTGGGCCTGACACTGTCGGGCAACTATGGTTCCGACCTGTTTGCCCTCACCCTGCAAACCTATGGCACCAGCAACATCACCGGCTATGACAACGCCCTGGATGGCCAGCGTGGCAGCGCCAGCGTGGTGGATTCGCAAAAGCTCGTGGCCTCGGACTACCAGCTGCAGTTTGGCCCCGGCAACAGCGCTACCCTGATCCGCCTGTCCGATGGGCAAAAGACCACGATCGACAATGTCGACGCAGGCATCGACCTCACCGTAGACGGTCTGAAGTTCGAAGTACCCGCAGGCATTGCCACGAATGCGCAGGTCGGCCAGAGCATTCTGTTCCAGCCTTTCAGCATTGCGGCCGATGAAATCCAGGCACTGGTCTTCAACCCCAACGATCTGGCGGTCTCCAGCGCACTCAGCGCCAGCATCAGCCCCACCAATACCGGCACGCTGCAGCTGAGCAGTGTGCAGGCCCGTGATCTGGGCAAGCTGGCAACCACCGTGGGCGGCGTGGACACCACGGTCTACACCCAGATTCCCGCCAAGGATGCACCAGCCACCATCCGCTTCACCGACGATGCTGGCAGCTACGAAGTGAGCTACCGCATCTGGAATGACACCAGCAAGTCCTGGGAACAGCAAACCGCCTCCGGCACTTACACCTCGGGCCAGCCTATCAGCGTAGCGGGCTGGAGCATCACCATGACCGGCACGCCCAAGCAGGGCGATACGGTCAGCGTGGGCAACGCACTGGGTCTGGATGAAGGCTTCAAGCTCAACGCGGGCAACGCCTCGGCCTTCCTGGGCCTGCGTGACGCCAAGATTTTTGACGGCGGCACTGCACTGGGTGACGGTTTCTCCTCGGCCATGGCCGTGATTGGCACTCGCACACAAAGCGCGCAGTACGCCGCACAGCTGTCGGAAACCGTGGCTGCCAATCTGGATGCGGACCGGACCGCCGTCTCGGGCGTGAATCTGGACGAAGAGGCCGCACGTCTGCTGCAGTACCAGCAGGCCTACCAGGCATCGGCCAAGATCATTCAGACCGCGCAGAGCCTGTTCGACAGCCTGCTCAACACCATGCGCTAATCGGCCTGTCCACTAGGAGCACAGCATGAGCATTTCTCGCTTCGGTACATCCCACATGTACGACCGGACCATCCGCAACATCGGCAAACAACAGGCCGAACTGGCCAGCCAGATGGAACATGCCTCGGCCGGCAAACGCGTGATTCGCGCCAGCGACGACCCTGTGGCCGCCGCGCAGGCCGAGCGTGCACGCACCCGTCTGAGCCGCATTGAAACGGACCAGCGCCAGCTCGAAGCCCAGAAGGCCACCATCACCTATGCGGAATCGACGCTGGGTGAAATCAACGGTGCCATGCAGGACTTCCGTGGTCTGCTGGTGCAGGCTGGCAACGGCTCCTACAACCAGACACAGCGCGACACCCTGGTCGAGCAGCTGCAAAGCCTGCGCAAGCAGATCCTGAACTACGTCAACCGCACGGACAGCAACGGCCTGCCCCTGTTCCGTGGTCTGGACACCAATGCCAACCAGCCATTCCCCAATGGCGGGCTCGGCATCCAGACCGGCCAGACCAACAGCAATGCCTACACCATCACCAACTCGCTGGACGGTGGTCTGGCCTTCTTCAGCGGAGTGACCGGCAATGGTGTGCTGTCCATTGGCGTGGGAGCGAACAATCAGGGAACCGCCCACACCAATGTTGGCGTCATCACCGATGCGGATGCGGCCTATGAGCTGAAAGAGTCGCTCAACACGCTGACCCAGCAGCTGCAGAACCTGCAGTCTGGTGGCACCAGCCTGCCTGCCAGCATCCACCTGCCACTGAGCGCAGAGATCGTCTTCTCTGAAGACGCCAGCGGCGCGCTGCAGTATCAGGTGCGTACCCCCACCGGCATCAAGACCTGGGACCCAAGCACAGCAGCCGCAGGAGAAACCGAGGCCGACTACCCCCAGGTGGTCTACAGCGAATCTGCTGCCGCGCCCTTCAAGTCCGGCGCGGATATTCAGGTGCTGGGTATGAACATCACTGTCTCTGGCGACTCCAAGGCGGGCGACAGTTTCCAGGTCGCAGCCAGCGCGCCCCAGTCGATTTTTGACACGCTGGACGCCGCCATCCGTACCGTGCAGACCGCAGGCAATACCGACGGCAGCACCAAATCGGCCCTGCTGACACAGGGCCTGACGAACTCGCTGGCCGAGATCGACACCCAGCTCAACCGCATCTCCTCCGTGCGTGGTCTGGCCGGTGACCTGCTCAATCAGGCGGACCGCATGAACTCCTCGCTGCTGGCACTGAACGAGCAGGTGGAAAGCCAGCGCTCTGCTGCAGAAGACATTGATGCGGTGGCCGCACTGTCACAGCTCAAGACGCAGGAAACGGCCGTTTCCGCGGCCCTGCAGTCCTATGCATCCATCCAGAAGCTCTCGCTGTTTAACTACATTGGTTAAGCTGCAAGCTGCATGTGACAACCTGGGCTGAACCGTGGAATTTGTTCTCAACGCTTTGGTGATGGGCTATCGCCCTCTGTGGAATGTGCAGCGCCAGCTCGCTGGCGTGCAGCTGTTCCTGCGCGACGACCCCGAGCGGCCGACCGACGTGGCGCATCTGCTGCGCATCCTGCAGGAGATGTGGGCACCGACCTCGCCGCTGCTGTTGCTCTCGCCCCAGTCGCCCGCCATGCTGCAGGCACTGCTGACGCACATCACGCCCTGCCCGCACTGGGCGCTGGAAGTGCGTGCCCCCTGGCTGCAGCAGCACCCTGCGCTGCAGGAGCAGGTGGCCGCTACCTGTGCACGCGGTGTACGTCTGGTGTGGCGCGGCGGCATGGACGCCCTGCCCAGTGCCAATCAGGCCTGCAACTATGCCTGCAGCCTGCTGCATCTGGCGCCCCAGCAGGCGCTGCAGCTGATGCGCGCGAGCGCCAACCCTGCGGCCATGCAGGGGCTGGGTCTGCTGCAGGGGCAGATGTACGAAGACATCCACAGCCAGACGCTGGTCCAGCACTGCCTGGAGCATTACCAGGCCAGCGCCGTGGCGGGCTGGCCCACGGAAGACGTGCTGCACCGTGTGCGCGGCACGCGTGCGCTCTACCCCATGCATGCGCATGTGCTGCGTCTGCTCAAGGCCGTGGATGCGGACGAATCCCTCGAAACCTTTGAAGCCATCCTCAGCGAAGACCCGCTGCTGGCCTACCGCTTCATGCTGTATGCCAACTCGGCGGCGCTCGGTGCACGCAACCCCATCAACTCCCTGCGCCGCGCGCTGGTGATGCTGGGCTATGGGCCGCTCAAAGCATGGCTGGCCAATGAGCTGGTACACGCCAGCCATGACCAGGACCTGCAGCCCATCCGCCTGGCTACGGTGATGCGCGCCCAGCTGACTTCGCACCTGCTCGATGCCGGTGTGAGCCAGGAGCTGCGCAGCGAGGTCTATCTGTGCGGCCTGTTTGCACGTCTGAACGAATTGCTGGACGAGCCGCTGGAGACCACGCTCACCCGCCTGCCGCTGTCTGAGCGCATTCCTGAGGCGGCCATCCACGGTCAGGGCCCCTACGCACCCAGCCTGCAGCTGGCCTTTGCCATGGAAAGCGAAGACAGCCTGATGCAGATTCCGCAGCTGTGCGAGCAGTACGAAATCTCACTCGAACATGTGAACCGCAGCTTGCTGCGTCTGGCCTGCGAATGGCCCAGCCAGCGTCCCGCCTGGTCACCGACTCCAAAAACAAGAGCTGCCAGCGCTTGATTGGCAATCTTTTCCAATAAAAAACCATCTGAAAACGAAGCTGCACAAGCGCTGCATGCTTCGTTTTTTTATGCATGGTAGAAATCCTCTGCCCTGCCGCACAGCCAGCCTTTAGAGTCTGGGCATTTTGTGTACACCTGCGGCATGCCACTCCAAGAATTCACCGCCCTGCTCGTGCTGGCCACGGCCATGAGCTTCACACCGGGGCCTAACACCACGCTCTCTACGGCCCTGGCCGCCAACCATGGGCTGCGCCGCAGCCTGCGCTTTGTGCTGGCCGTGCCCGTAGGCTGGGTGCTGCTGCTGGCGCTGTGCGCCCTGGGTGTGGGAGCACTGGTTACAGGCATCCCGGCGCTGCGCTGGGCCATCAAGGGCGTGGGCATTGCCTATCTGCTGTGGCTGGCCTTCAAGCTCTCGCGCAGCGGCCAGCTTGCACAGGCACAGCAGGCACAGCTGCAAGTCGGCTTTGGTCAAGGGGTTTTGCTGCAGTTCGTGAACATCAAGGCATGGCTTTTGGCGTTGACCATCGTCGCCGGTTGGGTGGCAGGCCAGAGCGATGTCACCACGCGCATGCTGGTCGTGCTGCCGGTGATGGCGCTCTACGCGCTCAGCAGCAACCTGCTTTATGCCTGCATTGGCGCGGCTTTACGCCAATGGCTGGCTCAGGGCCAGCGCCTGCTGTGGTTCAACCGCGGCATGGCTGCACTGCTGGTGCTGACGGCCATCTGGATGTTGCAAAGTTGAACACCATGTTTTTTTCACCTGTGCGTCAGCAGGCAGCAATACTTCGCTTCACAATAGCTGCATCGGCACCGCCGCCTTACCCTGCGCCCCGGTGTCATTGCCACTGTCGGCCCGGCTACGTACGTATTACCCGGGGCTGCATGGCCATGCTGCACAACGGTATGCTCTTTGCAACAAGCTTTCGCCAGCACGCGCACTGTGCGCGCGCGGCTTATTGAGATTGAGTAGTTATGACGAACTGGACCCTGGCTGCACGTGCAGCCAAGATGAACTCCTCCGCGATCCGCGAAATTCTGAAGCTGACTGACCGCCCCGGCATCATCAGCATGGCCGGTGGCCTGCCCTCGCCCGCCAGTTTCCCGATCTCTGCTTTCACCCAAGCTTGCAACACCGTGATGGAGCGTGACGGTGCAGCCGCACTGCAGTACTCCACCACCGAAGGTTTCCCTGCATTGCGCCAGGCGATTGCCGATTTCCTGCCCTGGGATGTGAACCCCGACCAGATTCTGATCACCACCGGCAGCCAGCAGGCGCTTGACCTGATTGGCAAGGTCTTCCTCGACAAGGGCAGCCGCATCCTGGTGGAAAAGCCCACCTATCTGGGTGCGCTGCAGGCCTTCACGCCGTTTGAGCCCACCCCCGTGGGCGTGAACAGCGATGACGAAGGCATGCTGATTGACGACTTCGCCGCCAAGGTGGGCACCGGCGAGCACAAAGCCCGTCTGGCCTATGTGCTGCCCAACTTCCAGAACCCCACAGGCCGCACCATGAGCGAAGCGCGCCGCCAGGCGCTGGTGGAAAAGGCCAGGGAACTGGACATCCCCCTGATCGAAGACAACCCCTACGGTGACCTGTGGTACGAAGGCGAGCCCCCGCTGCCGCTGGCCGCACGCAACCCCGAGGGCGTGATCTACATGGGATCGTTCTCCAAGGTGCTGGCCCCCGGCCTGCGCGTGGGCTTCATCGTGGCGCCCAAGTCGGTCTACGGCAAGCTGACCCAGGCCAAGCAGGCGGCTGACCTGCACAGCCCCAGCTTTAACCAGCGCGTGGTGGCTGAAGTCATGAAGGACGGTTTCCTGCACAGCCATATCCCCACCATCCGTGCCATGTACAAGGTGCAGCGCGATGTGATGCTGATGGCACTGGAAGCCGAAATGGAAGGTCTGGGCGTGACCTGGACCCGCCCCGTGGGTGGCATGTTTCTGTGGGTGCGCCTGCCCGAAGGCATGGATGCCCAGGTGCTGCTGGCCGAAGCGGTGGAGCGCGGCATGGCCTTTGTGCCCGGCGCGCCTTTCTACGCCGATGAAGCAGAAACCAACACCTTGCGTCTGTCCTATGTGACCGTCTCGCCCGAGCAAATCCGCCAGGGCGTGGCAGCACTGGCTGCCGCCATTCGCGCCCTGCAAGCCAAGTAATTGGCTGCGCCGCCTGCACGGCGGCAGCAGGTAGCGTATCGTTCTCAGCGCACAGTCTGTACAGGCTGTGCGCTTTTTCTTTGCCTTCGGATTTCTCTTGCCATGCACAGCCTTCGCCCCATCCAGCGCCCCTTCATGACCGTCGACGTTTTCACCGCCATGCCCTACAAGGGCAATCCGGTGACCGTGGTGCTGGATGCCACGGGGCTGGACACCGCACAGATGCAGGCCTTTGCACGCTGGACGAATCTGTCGGAAACCACCTTTGTGCTGCCGCCCAGCGCAGCGGCACGCGCCCAGGGTGCGGACTACCAGGTGCGCATCTTCACGCCAGCGGCGGAAATGCCGTTTGCAGGACACCCCACACTGGGTACCTGCCACGCCTGGCTGGCGCAGGGCGGGCAGCCACAGCAGGCCGGGCACATCGTGCAGGAATGCGCCAAGGGACTGATCACCATTGAACGCACGGCCGATGGTCTGTCGTTCGCCAACCCGTCCACCAGCGCCATTCCACTGCCCGCCAATCTGCATGAAATCTATGATGCCGTAGGCATCACCACCGAGCAGGTCATCGACGCAGCTTATCTGGACAACGGCCCCCACTGGCTGTGCCTGCTGCTGGACAGCCCCGACACCGTGCTGGCGCTGGAGCCTGACCTGGCACGCATCAAGGCGCTGGGTCACAAAGTGGGCGTGGCCGCGCTCTATCAGGATGGTGACGCCACCCCACTCATTGGCCGTGCCTGCCGCGAAGCCGAGGCGTTTTCTACCGGCCTGCGTGCAGAGCACGCGCCATCGGCCCAGGCCCAGCTGGAAGTGCGCGCCTTTTCCACCACGGGGGTGGAAGACCCTGTCACCGGCAGCCTCAATGGCAGCCTGGCGCAATGGCTGCTCAGCCAGGAGCACCTGCAGGCCCCCTACATGGCCAACCAGGGCGCCTGTGTGGGCCGTGACGGCTGGGTTGCCATCCACCAGGATGCCGCCGGGCAGGTCTGGGTGGGCGGCCAGACCGTCACCTGCGTGCAGGGCAGCGTGATGCTGTAAAGCATCTGCAATCCCCAGCTGGCAACCGATACATAGCTCCCGTGCAGCACGTCTGATGCCCCGCTGCCAAGGCTGTTGCATCACCTGCATTGCCTCTTACAGACGCAAGCAGGTATTGCTCAAAAGCAAATAAAAACAATTCTCAATAACTTAGAATTGCTGCTTTTCAGCCTCTTTGCCTACTTCTATGTATCGCTACCTGATTGCCAGCGCCATCGCTTTGGGCGCTACAACCATTGCACCTGCTTTTGCAACTACACCGGCAGCTGCCGCTACCAGCCAAATTCAGGCACAGGATGTGCTGCAGCACTACAGCAGCTTGGTATATGCCAACTACAGCGACAGCATTGCGGCAGCCAAGCAGATGCAGCAAGCGATTGATGCCTTCATCGCCAACCCCAGCCAGGCTACCCAGGATGCAGCGCGCAAAGCGTGGTTGAATGCGCGCGAGTTCTACGGGCAGACCGAAGCTTTCCGCTTCTACGACGGTCCGATTGACAACGAAGATGGCCCCGAAGGCCAGATCAATGCCTGGCCCATGGACGAGTCCTATGTGGACTATGTTGTGGGCGATGAAAAAGCTGGCCTCATCAATAACCGCAGCGAAGCCATCACCAAAGAGCGTCTGGCTGAGTTGAACGAGCACGATGGTGAAGAAAACATCTCCACCGGCTGGCATGCCATTGAGTTCATGCTCTGGGGACAGGACCTGAATGACAACGGCCCCGGCGCACGCCCCTTTACAGACTTTATCGATGGCAAGGCCCCCAATGCAGACCGCCGCCGTCAATATCTGCAGGTGGTCACAGAACTGCTGCTGGAGGATCTGCAGTCCGTAGCGGATCAATGGAAGCCCGGCGTCAAGGACAACTTCCGCGCGGAATTTGAAAAAGGTGGCGAAGCATCTTTGCGCAAGATTTTTGTGGGCCTGGGCTCCCTGTCCCGCGGAGAGCTGGCAGGAGAGCGTCTGGAAGTAGCCATGGCCAGCCGTGACCAGGAAGATGAGCACTCCTGCTTCTCGGACAACACCCACCGTGATGCCGTCGCCAATGCCCAGGGCATTCAAAACGTCTGGCTGGGCAGCTACAAGCGCCTGGACGGTTCCGAACTCAAGGGCCCCGGCCTGCGTGACTGGGTGGCGGCCCATGATAAGGCGGTTGCAGAAAAAACCACCTTGCAGATTGCAAAGTCTGTGGCTGCAGCCAATGCCATTCCCGCACCATTTGACCAAGCCATCCAAGGGGCACGCGACAGTACTGCACGTGCCAAGATTCAAACCACCATTGATGCACTGACCCAGCAAAGCAAGGACTTGGTAGAAGCCGCCAAGGCTGTTGGCTTTGAACAGCTGAATCTGGTCGAACCCTAAACCTTGCGTTGATTAAAAAGAAGAGCTGCTATCGCTTGGTACAGCTGAATTTCAAAGCTTTATCTCTTTGAAATTCAGTCAAAACAAGCGCTAGCAGCTTCAGTTTTTATAGCTATCAAATATAGACTTTGTCTATTGCCTGGAATCTACGCAATGAAGCACCTCCCCGTTCACATGACGCTACTGGCCTCTGCCTTGATTTTGGCGGGGTGTTCTGCACAACAGTCTAGCGACTCCAACTCCAACAGCAGCAGCACACCTTCGCAACTGTTTGCACCGCCTGATGCCGATGCTTTACCTGGGGGCAACACTACGGTGTACTCCAACGGGCGCAATGCGTTTTCTTTGCCTGCAGCCAACCTGAACGATGCCGAGCGCACGCGCTTTGCCGTTGGCAACTCTTTCTTCAAGCGCAACTGGGTACAGGCCCCCGCTTCCACCACGGCGCGCGACGGTCTGGGGCCCCACTTCCTGGCACGCTCTTGCGGTGGCTGCCACGTGCAGGATGGCCGTGCGCAGCCGCCTGATTTTCATAACCCTCTCACGCCCCAGCCTTTTGCGGGCTTGCTGATTCGTCTGTCTGTACCCGGCACGGATACACACGGCGGCCCTAAGCATGAGCCCGTTTATGGCGACCAGTTCAACACCATGGGTATCAATGGTGTCAAAGGAGAAGGGCAGCTCAAAATCAGCTACGAAACCGTCCATGGCCACTATGCCGATGGCACAGCCTACACGCTGGAAAAGCCCATCTACCATTTTGAAGAATTGGGCTACGGCCCCATGGCGGCAGACTTCATGTTCAGCCCACGCATTGCGCCGCAAGTCATCGGACTGGGTTTGCTAGAAGCCATTCCTGAATCGGAAATTCTGGCCAATGCCGCAGCCCAAGCCGCCACTGCCGGCCCCATCAAAGGCCAGGCTAACTACGTCTGGGATGCCTACGGGCAGCGCATGATGCTGGGCCGTTTTGGATGGAAAGCCAACGTCGCCAGCCTGGCGCACCAAACAGCGGCTGCCTTCCACGGCGACATTGGCATTACCTCAAAGCATTTCCCGCAGCAAACATGCACCGCGGCACAAGCCGATTGCCTTGCGGCCCCCAACGGCAATGCACCCGGCAAAGATGGTGTGGAAATTGAAGACTATGTGCTCGATGACGTCATCTTCTACCAAGCCACTCTCGCGCCTCCTGCTCGCAGGAACCCGAAAGACGAGCAAATGCTGCGCGGCCAAGCGCTGTTCCATGCTGCACAGTGCGCGCAATGCCACCGTCCCAGTTACCAAACTGGTGAAGCCCTGTTCCCCAGCCTGAGCAGCCAGGCACTCAGCAACCAGACCATCACTCCCTATACCGATTTGCTGCTGCACGACATGGGAGAGGCACTGGCTGACGGCCGCCCTGACTTTGCCGCCAATGGCCGCCAATGGCGCACACCGCCTCTGTGGGGCGTCGGCCTGCTGCCAGCCGTGAACAAGCACCATCGACTGCTGCACGACGGCCGTGCCCGCGGCGTGGCTGAGGCCATCCTGTGGCATGGCGGTGAGGCGGAACAAGCCAAGGAACACTTCCGCCATCTATCCGCCCAAGACCGTGAGGCTTTGGTGAAATTTGTGGAATCTTTGTAATGCGCAACTTCTCTCTCGCTATCCCTGCCGCGCTCTCTATATGTCTCCTCAGCGCCTGCACGACCACCACCGAGACGCCTGTTCGCTCTGCAGCGCCTCTGACCTCAGGCGCTGCTGCTCAAGCCTTGTACAGCCAATGGTTTGTGCCGCAGTCAGCGCAGACCAGTGCCGCCGCAAACCAGTTACAGCAACGCATGCATAACTACTGCGCTGGCAAAGCAGACATCACCGCAGTGCGTACGCAATTTGTGCAAACCAGCCAGCAGTGGGATCGCCTATCTACCCTTGCGATGGGACCACAAATTGAACGCCGCACAGCACGCATGGTGGACTTTCAGCCCATGCGCATGCCGCTGCTCAAATCCGCCCTGCGTAAAGCACCCAAAGATTTGGCTGCCATGGAAACCATTGGCGCACCAGCCAAAGGGCTGCCTGCCGCAGAGTATTTGCTGTGGACCGAGGTAGCTCAGCCACACACGCCACAGTGCCACTACGCCACCTTGGTGACTGCCGATATTGCCCAAGAGCTGCTGGCCTTGTATCAGGCCAACCAGGCTGCTGCCCAAGATAGTCCACTGGACTTTGAGAGCAATGCAGAATTCTTGAACCAATGGATTGGTGGTCTGGAGCGCTTGCGCTGGCAGTCTATGGAAAAGCCCTTGCGCAGTGCCACAGCCAGTAAACCCGCACAGCTGACCCGCGCCGCCAGCCAGGGCACGCTGCAAAGCTGGCAAGCACAGTGGGCAGCACTTCAACAGCTGGCGATTGGCATGCCCCAGCAGCCCCACCATGTCAGCATTACTGCGCTGGTAGAAGCCAGGGGATGGAGTCACCTGGCACAAGCATTACGCACCGCAACCCAGCAAGCAGATGCGGCGATGCGTGCAGTCACAGCACCCGATCTACAGGCTATCGCACCTGCCAGCGAAGCGCTCCGCCAGCTGAAGCATTTGGTAGAAACCGATGTGGCCATGGCCCTGGACATCAGCATTGGCTTTTCTGACGCCGATGGCGACTAAGACTCCCATGCCAACGACTCGCAGACAATGGCTGCAAAGCATGGCTGTGCTAGCCATGCTGCCCCTGCATACATGGGGCCAAAACAGAGCCAACAGCCAGCACGTGCGCTTTGCTGCTGCATGGGCACAAGGTTCAGACCTGTTTGTGGGTGTACTGGCCGCCCCCAGTGCGCCTGAGCAGCCACTGCACATCGTGCAAGCACACAGCATTCCGACCCGAGCCCATGGCATGACACAGCTGGCAGATGGCAGCTTGCTGTTTGCCAGCCGCCGCCCCGGCGACTGGTTGCTGCACATTGCGCCGAGCGGACAAGAGCAATGGCTGTGGATTGAGCCTGACCGGGCCTTCAACGGCCATGTAATTGCCAGCCTGGATGGCCAGCACCTGTACACCACGGAAACCAATCTGGCCGACAGCCAGGGGCTGATTGGCGTGCGCGATGTGCACACCCTGGAAAAAATTGCCGAATGGCATACAGGCGGCATGGACCCTCACCAGCTGCTGCTGGACAAGGACGGAAGCATCATGGTGGCCAATGGTGGCATTCCCACTCAGCCCGAGACCGGGAGGCGCAAGCTCAAGCTGACGCACATGGACTCCTCCATTGTCAGACTGAGCCCGCAAGATGCTGGAAGCATTGCTGGCCAATGGCGTTTGCCAGATCGTCGCCTGAGTTTGCGCCACCTGGCCTGGGGGCCAGCGGTCGCATGGGAACCACAGCAGCGCTGGCTGGGCATTGCCTTGCAGGCCGAGCATGACCACCCCGAGCACAAGCAGTCCGCCCCGGTACTGGCCCTGCTGGACGGCCAGCGCCTGCATGCCGTGCCCTTGCCTGCAGGCGCGCAATGGCAAGGTTATGGCGGCGACATCAGCAGCGACGGCACACACTTTGCTGTCAGCTGCCCACGCGCCAACACACTGACGTGGTGGCTTCCTCCTGAAGCGTCAGACGGCACCGCCCAGTGCGTGCAACAGAACACGCAGCAAGGCGTGTACTGCATCAGCAACGACAGCGTGGTGACCCACTCTCTGAAAGCACGTAGCGCCATGCTGTGGTCTGGAGGCAGCCATCAGGTACTGCAATGGCCTCAAGGCCAGACCATTGCTGCAGCAGTACCACTGGCGCTGGATAACCACTGGGTGCAGATCTGAAAAAATCTACGCCTAAACAGCAACGCCAGTTTTGATTCAAAACTGGCGTTGCTTTTCATCAGAAAGGCTTCTGCCTGCTACAGGTTTATAAAAGTCTGAGCCACTCTACCAAGGCGTCAATCTCTTCGGCATTCAAGTTAATCGGCTTCATGTGTGGAGACTTCGGCGGTATATAGGGGTCTGTCGCCGGGTCACCTGCAACCACCCCCATACCAATGTTGTACAGACGCATGAGGCCATGCATGTCTGGGAACAAACCGTTGTGCATCCAGGGGCCTCCTTGCACGACACCGCGCAAGCTCGGCGTCTTGAACCGGCCTAAGTCTTCCTTGTCACGTGTAAATTCAAAGCGGCCCAGATCTTGATTGCGCCGGCCATAGAACGACAGGCCCAGGTCATGGAACTCGTTGTCTGTCAGCAGCGCACCACTGTGGCAATTCATGCAGCGTGCTTTCGTCCGGAACAGGTGCAAGCCCAGAAGCTGCTGGTCAGACAGGACCTTTGTGTCGCCAGCAATCACTTCATCCGCCAACGTTGTCGATGGGCGCAGGGTGCGCACGAAACTGGCAATGGCCGCCACCATTTCATCCTCATCCACCTTCTGAGTGCCGTAGGCCGTCTGTATCAGCGCCTGGTATTGGGGCTGTGCATTCACATGGGCCACCGCAGCGTCGAGCGTGTTGTTCATCTCAAAGGTGTTCTGGATGGAGCCCTTGGACTGCTCTTCCAGAGAGCCTGCACGGCCATCCCAGAACAGCTTTTCCGAGAATGGCGCAGCAAACAAGGTCTGTGCACGACGACGCCCCATGAGCTTGTCCTCACCCACACTCTGCGCCAGCCCATCGGTAAACGCCTTGTCGGCTTGATGACAAGAAGCGCAAGAGACCGCGCCCTTGCGCGACAAACCCGGGTCAAAGAACAGCACCGCCCCCAAAGCACGCTGCGCTTCTGCCTTGGCATCCGCAGGCGGCTGCACCGCAGGAACCGGAGCCATTTCCTTCCATGCCTTGCCTTCATCAATCACCGGCTTGGGCCAATGCCCAGGGGTTCCCTGGTAGCGAGAGCGCAGGCACTCGATATTCCAGCCTGCTTGCTCTCCACATTCGAAGGCCTGGTTGTCCACGGGATTGAGCAAGCGTGCCAAAGCCGTGTTGGGAGCAGAGGCTTGGGCGAGTTTGGTGGTGGCGTTAGGCTCCACGCGTATGGTTTGAGCCATAGTGGTCATGCTCGTCAGCCAAACAACCGCGCCTGCGATACTCCAGAAAGTACGTCGCATATTTCTTTTTAGACTCCGTCTCATTGTGTATGCCATAAAAACTAAAAGCGCAGCTATTACTAGCTGCGCACTTTTAAATACTGTCGCTTTAATCAGCTTATCAAGCGACACTCATTCTCAGAACTCATACCCAACGTTCAACCAAATTTCACGTCCGGTCTGATAACGCACATTGTTCGCAGCAGTCGGTGTTGTCACTGCAATCGGCGCCATGCGGTTGAGCAGGTTCAGAACATCGACATTCAGAAGCAATCCCTTGATCTGCTGCGGCTTCCAGGTGATGGAAGTGTCCCAGGTCCAATACGATGCAAGTCGCTGAGAGCCATAGCGCTCTAACTGCTCTGGCTTGGCAGAAACCCCCAGGTATGTGATGCCACTTTTGCTGCTATTCCAATTGACACGATTCCCCCAGGTCACACCTTGTTTTTGCCAGACCCCTGTCCAGCCAATGCTCAGCCGCCGCGGTTGATTGAAATCACTGGCAGGCTTGTCTTTGCGCAGGATCTTTTGATCGTTATAAATAATCACGTCATCTGGCAGGCTGGCTTCTGCAGCCCAAGCCTCGGCCATATCATGGTTGCGCCAAGCATCGTGCCAGCTGAAATCGACCCGACCGCGCCATTGGGCAGCCAGCGCATTCCAGGGACGCAGCGTCTGCAGGCTCAACGTAGCCGTTTCAGACTTGCCATAACCACCATTCGTGTATACGTATTGGCCATCAATGGAATCGCTTGTCACCGAGTCGCGACTCGTGCGCCGCACATAGGTAAGCCCAGCTTCCAGATATTCAGACAGCTGCTGCGTTACCCCGAAGGCCCATTCATCAGAACGCGGCGTCTTCACACCATCGATCAGATGGATTTGGCCTGCGGCAGGCTTATCGACAGGGTTGCCTTTAGAGTCAATCAGCTGGCGCTGCAGCTTGCTTTTTTCCTGGCTCAGCGCATAGCCCAGCAGGTCCAGACCGAAGTAACGCGACCAGCCAATCCCCAGCTGTGTCTTGCCATTACCCAGCACGTCCCAATCGACACGGCCACGCGGCGCAAAGTTGGTATTCTTGAAATAGTTGTCACGATCAACCCGCGCGCCCAGTATCGCGCTCCAGTTGCCCCACTGCATGGTGTCACTCACATACAGCGACGTGCTGTTATAGCCAGCCTTCACCTTGCCAGCCATATAGTGGGTTTTATTGAAATACTTTTGCGAGCCATCCAACTGCTGTACGGCGCGATAGGCATACGCATCTTGCTTGCGGTCAAAATGCGCATCAATGCTTTGCGCGTCGACGCCCGCATAAATCTTGTGACTCACCGCTCCTGTTTGCAGCGTCTTCCAGTCCATGCGCAACTTGGCAGTCACCTGTTGCTGCTCCAAGGCTTCTGTGCCAAATCCCCCATAGGTATATTGGCTGAGCGACTTGTCAGCAAACTGCTGCGTGACGAACTCCGTCCCGCTGGAGTTACGCTGCGCATTCAATTGGTCCAGACCGAACTTCAGGCTTAGCTTGCCAGCATCCAGCACCTGTGTGGCATCCAGGCCGATGCCATAAGCTTTTTGCTGATTGGTCCATGCAGTATCGGCAAAAAAATTGTCGACCAGATGTTCCTGGCGATCGGCGTATTTCAACGTCAGATTGGTATCTAGCCCCTGTCCCCAGCGCCTATGGAACTTGGCAAAAACGTTGTCCACCTGGTCACTATGGTCGGTCGCGACCAATCGCGTCGTTTTGCCATTGGGGATACCAGAAGTACGGTCAAGCACCTTGCCTGTGCGCTGAATCTCCGACTCACGCCGGGAAAAAGCCAGCAATGCGGCAGTCTCGTCTGACAGTTTTACATCAGCGTTGATGCTCGAAAAGTGTTTCTTCCAGCGTGCCGAATATCCGGGCTCCCCCTCCTCCCAGGCTTCTGTCACGCGGGGCGGCATTTTCTGTTGCGTCAAGTTTGAGCTGTTAAAGCTGCGCTTGACCTCCACCTTGTTGGTGCCCTGAGGCGTTTTGATCTGCGCATCGACCACACCACCCGTAAAACGCCCAAACTCGACGGGCACACGGTTGTCATACACCTCCACTGAATCAAGCAGTTCTGTGTCAATGTTGTAGGCCTGCGAAAACCCAGGCACATTGCCCACTTGCAAATTCAGGTTCTGATTTTGAGGACTGATGACATTCGTAGCACTGATGCCATCGACCTGAAACTGATTCTGGTACGGACTCTGTCCATGGATGGAGAAAGACTCTGGTGCTAAGCTGCCGCGATTACCAGCCCCATTTACTGTGGGGTTCTGCCGCACGGCAGGATGGTTCGCTACCAGTGAAGAGATATCGCGATTACCTTCTGGGGTTGCATCCATCTCTTCACGTGTATAAACGCGCACCTCCAAACTTTGTGCTGTCACGTGGACCGTCGGCATGCTTTTTTCTGCTGCACTGTGGCCACTTTCATCATCTACTGCCCACGCAGCACCTCCTACCCCACATGCCGCAGCTACTGCGATGACTCTCTCCCACGTGGCCATGTTTTTTCACTTCTCCATTTGTATCTTTAAAGAATCAGCCATTCTATATAAAAATAAGAATGGTTATCATTTAGATAAGCAGTAAAAATACCTTGGTCACGCAAAAGACAGCCTCTTCAAAAGGCCTTAATCAGAATCCCTGTGCATGGGAACCATCTACCTTGTTCGCCACGGCCAGGCGTCTTTCGGGGCCGATAACTATGACCAGCTCAGCGCACTGGGCCTGCAGCAGGCGCAGCAGCTGGGGCGTTACTGGCAGGAGCGCGGCATGCGCTTTGATGCGGTCTACACCGGCACGCTGCAGCGGCATGTGCAGACGCTGGCGGGCATACAGGACGGCCTGCCCGACCTGCCCGAAGCCACGGCGCTGCCTGCACTCAATGAATACGACAGCCATGCACTGATACGGTGTATGCAGGCTGAGCCTCTGGGCCCGGCTTGCACGCCCGAAGGCTTCAAAGCCCACTTTCGTCTGCTGTGCGATGCGCTGGCGCAATGGATGGCTGGCGTCATTTCCCCCGAAGGCATGCCCAGCTGGCAGGCCTTCTCAGACGGGGTGCGCCATTCACTGGAGCAGATGCGCCAGCAGCACCATGCAGGCCAGGTGCTGGTGGTCAGCAGCGGCGGGCCGATTGCCACCGCCATCAGCTCCGTACTGGGCACTTCCCCCGAAGTGGCGATCGCCCTCAACATGCGCATCCGCAATACTGCCATCACAGCGCTGAGCATGAGCCCCAAGCGTCTGATGCTGCAAAGCTTTAACACCCTGAACCATCTGGATACGCCAGACACCCGAGGCTGGGAGACATTTGCCTGAAGGCATAGACAATTGCTGGCAAAGCACTACAGCGATGTAAGCACATGCTGCAAAGTGCAGGTCTGCACAAGGATTCGCAAGCATTTGTCACACGGCCGGTGCACAATGGTCAGTCCGACCTTCAGGGATGCAGTATGTCTTCTTCCACCAGCCTTGACACGCATGCACCGCGACCACCTGCTGCTACGCTCCAGCGCTGGCAGCGCCTGTGTGGCGATCAGGCGCTGGTGTGCCTGCACCTGTTCGCACACAGCAGCCAGGTGCTGATCTACGCACAGCCGCACGGGTCCGACGCGCCTGTGGCCCTGCAACTGCCTCTGGGGCTGGACCTGCTGGCGCAGCAGGTGTTTGGCAACCGCATGCCGAACGAGGCCCAGCTGGAACACGGCATCATGCTGGTCGAAGACACCATCATGCCTGTGGCCACCCAGATTCCAGCGCACAGCATGCTGCTGCTCAATGACCGGCTGCTGCATGCCGTGGGTCGCAGTGCACTGGGCCGTGCCCAGGCACACACCCACAGCGTGCGCCGCGAGGCGGTGGAAACACTGTTCAATCTGCTGGTCATGCAAGCCATGCACCCGCAGGTGCCCATCCACGATGTGCCGCAGACCCCGCAGGCCGCAGCAGCCCTGCTCATACTGCGTGAAGTGCTGCACCACTGGCAGCTGGAGTCCGTGCTGCTGGACGATCAACCCAGCGGCTGAGGCTGCCCACCTACCGTGCCCTCAGGCAGGGCATGAATTTCTGCGCACAGCTGCGCCAGACTGGCAGCAGCCCCCTGCACCAGTGCTTGCCCGCGCTGAGCATCTGCGGCAGCGGCATTGCCCGCTGCGCCCTGAGGGTTGTAGTCCTGCATGGCCCAGCCTAGCTTGGCGCTTTTGCCATTGCCCAGAATGGGAAACTGCCGGGCTCGCACTTCGGAACTGCTGGCAAAGTTGCGCGCATGCTCCATGCGCACCAGCTCAGGGGCCAGATGCAGCATCATGGAAGTCTCGGTCTCGCCACCATGCACACCAAAGCGGTGTTCATGGGCGCTGAAGGCTTCGTTCACCCCTGCTGGCTGCGGCAGGTTGAACCAGCTGCTGTGGTAGACCAGCAGCCCGCACTGCATGCGCAGCTGGCGCGCCACGATGTCCATGCTGCTCACATTGCCGCCGTGGGCATTAAAGATCAGCAGCTTCTTCACCCCGGCACGTGCCACGCAGACCCCCAGCTCCGTCCAGACAGCCAGCAGAGTGGCTGGAGACAGGCTCAGCGTGCCCGCGTAGTCCTGGTGCTCCAGACTCAAGCCAATAGCCTGCGTAGGCAGCACCAGCACCGGCACATCGGCAGCCATCAGTGGCAGGGCCGCGTCCACAACGCCTTCCACCAGCGCCGTATCGACCTTGAGCGGCAGGTGTGGGCCATGCTGCTCCACCGCGCCCACCGGCAGGATGGCCACCGTCTGCGCCGCCAGGCCGCTGCGCTGGGCGAGCGCAAAGTCACGTGCGGACACATCGGCCCAGCGCCTGGAAGGCCAAGCCTGCAATGCAGCAGCATCTGCCATGTCAGAAGAAAAAGAGGTGGTGTTTTGGCACATGCTGCAATCTTAGGCGCTGTCCGGCAGACTGGGCGCACGATAGACCCACAATCCCTCTATGCCCTCCAGCCCTACCCGAGACCTGACCCAAGGCCCTATTGCCCGCACCCTGGTGGTGTTTGCCCTGCCCATTCTGGCGGGCAATGTGCTGCAGTCCCTCAATGGCTCTGTCAACGCCATGTGGATCGGTCACTACCTGGGTGAAGCCGCCATCACCGCCACGGCGAATGCCAACAACATCATGTTCCTGCTGATTGGGCTGGTGTTTGGCGTGGGCATGGCTGCCACCATCCTCGTCGCGCAAAGCATGGGGGCCAAAGATTTGCAGCAGGCCCGCCGTGTCATGGGCACCAGCGCCACGTTTTTTGGTCTTGCATCGATAGGCATTGCGGCACTGGGCTACCCGCTGTCACGCCACATTCTGAACTGGATGGGCACGCCAGACGCAGCCTTGCCGCTGGCTGAAAGCTATCTGCGCGTCATCTTTCTGGCCATTCCGCTGCTGTACCTGTTTGCCTTTGTCTCGGCCATTTTGCGCGGTGCAGGCGATACCCGCACCCCGTTTCTGTTCCTGCTGCTGGTGGTGGTGCTGGACGTCATTCTCAACCCGGTACTGATTTTTGGCTGGGGGCCATTCCCGGCCATGGGCATCACCGGCGCGGCCACCGCCACACTGGTGTCCAACGCCATCAGCTTTGTCGCCATGCTGCTGTGGCTCTACCACCGCAGACACCCCTTGTGGATTGGGCGCAGGCAGCTGCACTACTTCCTGCCCCATGCGGCCATCCTGCGTGCGCTGGTGGTCAAAGGCCTGCCCATGGGCGCACAGATGGTGATGATTTCGCTGGCCATGCTCATGATGATGAGCATGGTCAACAGCTATGGCATTGACACCTCGTCCGCCTACGGCGCGGCGCTGCAGCTGTGGACCTATGTGCAAATGCCGGCCATGGCCATCGGCGCGGCCTGCTCCACCATGGCGGCACAGAATGTGGGCGCCAAGCTCTGGCAGCGCGTGGATGGCACCGCCACTGCAGGCATCTGGTGCAACATCTGGATGACCGGTCTGCTGATCATTCCGCTGGTGCTGCTGGATCGCCATGTACTGGGCCTGTTTCTCCCCGCAGGCAGCGCCGCGCTTGAGGCAGCGCGCCACCTCAACCACATTGCCATTGGCTCGTTTGTGTTCTTTGGCGTGACCTTTGTCATCTCCGGCGTGGTGCGCTCTACCGGCGCCGTGATTCCACCGCTGGTCATTCTGGCCATTTCGCTGTGGGGCATACGCCTGCCGCTGGCCAAATGGCTGCAGCCCTGGCTGGGTGCAGATGCCATCTGGTGGAGCTTTCCCGCAAGCTCCATCTGCGCCATACTCATGAGTCTGGCCTACTACCGCTGGGGCCGCTGGCGCGAGGCACGCATGCTGCCCACTGCCGATGAAGAGACCGTGGCCACACCCGCCGAAATTGGCGGTCAGCCCCCAGCCCCTGTCTGCGCCTTGCGGCGCCTGCACCAGCCCGACGCCCCGTCATCACGCCCTAGGGCGTGTTCACATAAAGCTTGAGATTCGCGTTGAAGGCTTGGGGATGGGATGCTAGGCGCGGTGGCGCAGCAATGCCGAGCGCCTTGCAAGCCGCCGCAACAACGCAGACCGCCCCAAGCCTTCAACCCCATTTGTGATCTCCATAATCAGGGGCAGCCACGACAAGGCCGCCACTGCATTGTTGCCCGCCTTGCGCGGGTGCGCACCCGCGCTGCGCCGTGCGTCGCGCATTGCCAGCCTTGTCGTGGCTGCGCGAACCCAATGTTGATGTGAACACGCCCTAGCTGACCCAGCAGCGCAGGCAGAAAAAGCTGCACACCGGGTGCGCGGGGAACCACAATACGGTTTCTGCCTCCAAGCTTTGCCATGCCAACTCGCCGTTTCTTTTCTTTCCGCCGTTTCCATGCACAAGCGCTGACCCTGGGTGTTGTGGCATGGCTGTTCTGTGCCGTCCTGCTGCCCATGGTTGCCCATGCCCAGCTGCGGCTGAATCTGGGCAGCGCTGCTGCCGCAGGCCCTGCAGACACCATCACCACCCCGCATGTGCAGGCACAGCTGGTAGCTCTGGCTCCGGAAGGTGTGGCAGCTGGCAAGCCTTTGACGCTGGGACTGCGCATCCAGCATCAGCCAGACTGGCATACCTACTGGCAGAACCCTGGTGATTCCGGCCTGCCCACGCAGCTGAACTGGACACTGCCTGCGGGCATGCAGGCTGGTGATATCGACTGGCCCGTCCCCCAGCAGATTCGTGTGGGCGACATGCTCAACTACGGTTATGAAGGCACGGTACTACTGCCTGTGCCCGTCACCGTTGGCAGTGCATTTCAGCCCGGTACCGACCACAGCACCGAGCTGCGCCTGCATGCCTCCTGGCTGGTGTGCCGTGTGGAGTGCATTCCGGAAGAAGGCGAATTCCTGCTGCGCCTGCCCACCGATGTGAGCGACACCCAGTGGGCCACCGAATTTGCACAGGCGCTGGCCCAGGTGCCGCAGGCTCTACCTGAAGCGCAAGCCAGCCTCAGTGCCCAGCCTGATAGCGACCGCGTACAGCTGCGCGTGCAAGGCCTGCCTGCTCTGGCGCAGGGACAGACCCTGGCGTTTTACCCGCAGACGGCAGATACCTTTCAGCATGCAGCACCCATCGCCCAGCGCTGGGATGGCAATGTCTGGAGTGCCGAGCTGCCGCTGTCCACCATGCGTGGCGACACACCGGCCATGCTGGACTTTGTGCTGGGTCTGCCCGGTGCCACAGGCGATGTAGCCCATGCGCCCCCCTCACAGGCCTGGCAGCTGACAGCAGCCGTACAAGGCCAGTGGAAAGCGGCAGAGCTGGCTCAGGTGTCACCTGCACTGGCGGCTGCACTGGCGGCCAATCAGGCTGCAGCACAGCCCATCAGCGATGTCCCCAGCGCCAGCAGCTGGGCCATGGCACTGGTTGGTGGCCTGCTGGGTGGTCTGCTGCTCAACCTCATGCCCTGCGTCTTTCCGGTGCTGGCCATCAAGCTCATGGGTTTTGCACGCCATGGCGGTGACCAGCGCGCGCAGCGCCACGGTGGTCTGGCCTATGCAGCCGGGGTGATTCTGAGCTTTGTGGCGCTCGGTGCTCTGCTGCTGGCCCTGCGTGCAGCGGGTGAGCAACTGGGCTGGGGCTTTCAGCTGCAATCGCCCTTGGTGGTCGCTGCGCTGGCAGCACTGTTCACCCTGATCGGCCTGAACCTGGCCGGTGTGTTTGAGCTGGGCAATATCGTGCCCGACCGCGTAGCCAATCTGCATGCGCGTCACCCGCTGGGCGATGCCTTTGTCTCCGGTGTCGTGGCGGTGGCGATTGCCTCGCCCTGCACCGCGCCCTTCATGGGTGCTTCGCTGGGCTTTGCCGTGGGCATGCCTGCTGTGCAGGCGCTGGCCGTATTTGCCGCGCTGGGCATTGGCATGGCCCTGCCCTATGTGCTGGTGAGTTTTGTGCCTGCCCTGCTGCGTTGGCTGCCACGTCCCGGTGCATGGATGAACACCTTCCGCCGCGCCATGGCCTTCCCCATGTTTGCCACCGTCGTGTGGCTGGTCTGGGTGCTGGGCCAGCAAAGCGGGATTGACGGGGCAGCCGCCCTGCTGGCGCTGCTGCTGTGTCTGGCCGCCCTCGTGTGGGTGCTGACGCTGCAGGGCCGCACACGCGTGCTGCTGGGTGTGCTGGTACTGGCATTTTCGGCATGGCTGGTGCAGGGCATGGGCCGCTCCATCACCGAGCCTGTCGCGCAGGCCAGCCAGAGCAGCAGCAGCTGGCAGGCGTGGTCCCCCGCCGCGCAGGAGCAGCTGCTGGCACAGGGCCGCCCCGTGTTTGTGGACTACACCGCCGCATGGTGTGTGACCTGCCAGTACAACAAGCGCACCACACTGTCTGATGCCAAGGTACTGGCCGACTTTGCGGCACATGGCGTGGCCCTGCTGCGCGCAGACTGGACGCGGCGCGAGCCCACCATCACCGCCGCGCTGGCGGCCCTTGGCCGCAATGGTGTGCCCGTGTATGTGCTACTGGCACCAGGCAAGGCGCCCATCGTCATGACCGAGCTACTCACCCGCCAGGAAGTGCATGACGCACTGGCAACGCTCTGATAAAAATAGCTGCCAGCGCTTGAAAAACAAAGATTTCAGCATGATTTATGCCTGAAATACTTTAAAAACAAGCGCTAGCAGCTCTATTTTTTGAGGGCCAGCAGCCTTGGCTGCCGCGCCTGCAAACAGCAAAAAACCTCCCGAAGGAGGTTGCTGTGGATGCAGTTTGGCAGGCTTACACACCGCGTGCGCGGTCAGCCTTGAACTTGGCGCGGAACTCGGCAAAAGTGCCCGCTTCCAGCGCATCGCGGATTTCCTGCATCAGATTCAGGTAATAGTGCAGGTTGTGGATGGTGGTCAGCATGGGGCCCAGCATTTCGCCGCAACGGTCCAGGTGATGCAGGTAGGCGCGGCTGAAGCCATCACGGCCGCCATCGTCCCAGCTCACACCGCTCTTGCCCGCGCAGGCATGGCAGGTGCAGGTGGTGTCCAGCGGCTGGTGATCGGTCTTGTGGCGGGCATTGCGCAGCTTCAGATCGCCATAGCGGGTGAACACCGTGCCGTTGCGCGCATTGCGGGTAGGCATCACACAGTCAAACATGTCCACGCCATCGGCCACGCCCTGCACCAGATCTTCTGGTGTGCCCACCCCCATCAGGTAGCGGGGCTTGTTGGCAGGCAGCAGGTGGGGCGTGTGCGCCATGATTTCCAGCATCTCGTCCTTGGGTTCACCCACGGAGACGCCGCCAACGGCGTAGCCGGGGAAGTCCATCTCCACCAGCGCTTCCAGCGACTCCTGGCGCAGATTGGTGTACATGCCGCCCTGCACAATGCCAAACAGCGCGTTGGGATTCTCCAGACGCTCGAACTCGTCCTTGGAGCGCTTGGCCCAGCGGCGGCTCATTTCCATGGACTTGCGCGCTTCGGCTTCCGTGGTCTTCTTGCCGTTGGTCTCGTACGGGGTGCACTCGTCGAGCTGCATGACGATGTCGGAGTTGAGCACCGTCTGAATCTGCATGCTCACCTCGGGCGACATGAACAGCTTGTCGCCATTCACAGGGCTCTGGAAGTGCACACCTTCTTCCGTGATCTTGCGCATGGCGCCCAGGCTCCACACCTGAAAGCCGCCCGAGTCGGTCAGGATGGGCTTGTTCCACTTCTCAAAGCCATGCAGACCACCAAAGGTCTTCATGATGTCCAGGCCGGGGCGCATCCACAGGTGGAAGGTGTTGCCCAGAATGATTTGTGCGCCCATTTCTTCGAGGCTGCGCGGCATCACACCCTTGACGGTGCCATAGGTGCCAACGGGCATGAAGATGGGGGTCTGCACCACGCCATGGTTGAGCGTGAGCTTGCCACGGCGGGCGTGGCTGGTGGGGTCGGTTTTGAGAAGTTCGAACTGCAGCATGATGGCGCGCATTGTCCCAGAAGGCGGCTTGCGTTGCCGCAGCATGCAGGGTGCCGGGGTGCTCTATAGTGGAATCTCTTGCACACCCACAACGATGACAAGGAGCACGCCATGTATACCCACATCATGATTGCCGTCGATGGTTCCAGTGAATCCCTGCAGGCCGTACGCGAGGCGCTCAAACTGATTGCCCGGGGGCTGCGCACCGAAATCGCCCTCGTGAATGTGCAGGAGCCTGCCTCTTTGCTGGAACTGGCCACCAGAGATGCCGACGCCATTGCCGCTGCTGCCGTGCAGGCCGGCGAAAACCTCATGAGCGAAGCCGCCGCCCTGCTCGACGCCGAAGGCGTGGGCTACTCCATGGAAGTGGTGCTGGGCGAGCCCGGCAGCATGCTGCTGGAAATGGCCGAGGATCTGAATGCCGACATGGTCATCATGGGTGCACGCGGCATGGGCGCGCTCAAAAGCGCGATTGTGGGCTCAGTGTCCAAGACGGTGATCACCCACTGCCGTCGGCCGGTGCTGGTCGTACGTAGCCCTGAGGAAGAGGACCTTGCAGAGGCTGAAGCTGCCGAAGACGCAGCGTAAGTGCCAGCACCAGCGGTTTTACGCCGCTTTGCGCTGCCAGCGCTTGTCCTGACTGCGCTGGTGGCTGCTGCCATGCGTGCTGCCCTGGGTTTTCTGCGCGGTCTGCCAAGCATGCAGCTTGCCATGCGGCAAGCTAGCCAAGCGCTGCAGCAGGCGGCGGCAGTAGCCCTTGATCGACAGGCATTTGTTGATTTCTTCCACGGGGAAGGGGCCTGTGACCACCACGATGTCATCCGCCTGCTGCCACAACCCGGCAGCGCGCAGGCGGCGGCGTGTATTCAATGCCCATGACTGGATGCGCGATGGCGTGCCATGCTGGTGCACTTCGCCCGTGTAGCGGTCAAACGCAATGGCCAGCAGGTCTGTTTTAAGCTTGAAGCGGCGCTCACCTGTGACTGCGCTAGGCGATTCGCGCATGTCGTACAGGTAGTAACTGCCTGCCTTGAGCTGGTACTGCAGGTGCATGGTCATCTCGGGTGTGCAAGGTGCTTCGGTAAGGGCGACACACGGGGCTGAAAAGGTGAAGCACATTCTGCGCCAAGGCGTCAGGGGTCACAAGCACCCAGATGGCAGGTATTTGGAACAATTTGTTTTTGTTAACTTTTCAGTATAAAAAAAGCTTCCAGCGCTGATGCAGCAAGCGCTGGAAGCTATGTTTTTATAAAGCGTAAGGGTTTAGAAATCCAGCAGGCTCAGCCCCACGGACAGCGAAGTGCGCTTGTAGTTGTAATCAATCAGGCTTTCACCGTATCCGCTGAACAGCTGAACATGCAGACGCAAATTGCTGTTGTCGCCCCCCAGTGCATACATCCATTCCAGCCGGCCTGAGCCATAGCCCTTGCCAATGCTGCCGCGTGCAGTCAAGCCGAAGATGTTGCGGGCATCAGGCTGCCAGAACAGCTTGGCCTCGCCTCGGCCCCAGTAGTTCTGAATGCCGGGGTTGTCATCGTTTTCCAGCTTTTCCGAAATGCGGTGCCAGGCTTTGAGTTGCAGCTGCCAGCGGTTGTTGAGCTCCGCACCAGCCATCAGATAGGCGCGATTCCAGCTGCGCGAGAGTGGGTCGCTCTGACTATTGGAGTGGTGCACCAGCCCGATGCCGCTATAGCGCAGACGCCAGCCCAGCGGCAGCTGTGCCTCGGTGGGGTAGACGTAGAAGATTTCGGGCTGGTGGTCCGTCGTACGGAAGGGACGCGACACATCGGCATTGAAGATCTGCCAGAACGACAGCTGGGTATATCCCACCCACAGAGAATCGAGGCGATCAGAATCTTCAGGCGTCAGCAGCCCTGCAGCCAGCTTGGTACGCAGCGACAGCTGAATGCGCAGCTCCTTGGTCTGGTAGTCGTCCGTCTCGAACGCAGGCTGGGTCGGTGTACTGGGGCTGGTGTTCATATGGTTGGCCGCCGTCACCGACACGGACTGGGGCTGAAAGCCCCGCAGCTTGAAAGTACCGCAGTCGGTAGCACGGCGCAGCTCATAGAACTGCAGCATGGTGCTGGCGCCAGAGCGGTAGCAGTCACTGCCTGGCAGCTGCATGGGTGCGCCTTCAGCCACGGCCACAGGCGCTGGCTCAGAAGGGCTCTCAGGCACTGTCAGCGCACTGGCGGCAGGCACTGCAGCCTTGGATGCAGGCACTGCACCGCCATGCTGTGCAGCGGCCCACTGGTCAAAACAGGCCAGGCGTTCCTGGCCATCTTGCACGGCACTGCAGGCCTGCCACCCGGTGGCAGACTCACTCGGTGTGGCCGCCGAAGCTGTGGCAGTCCACAAGGCATACAGGCTGCAGCTATAGGCCAGACGACGAATCAGAGGCGTTCTCATGCCAGGCTTCCTCAGAACAAACAGGGGTTAAATAATTTTGGGAGCAGCTGCAGCCTTGCGGGCCAGCTGTTCGCGCAGCTGGCGCAGCTTTTCGCGGGGATCTTCACGGGCTGTGCTGGCATCCAGATTCATTTCCTTGATAAAGCGGCTGGGCTGGCACTGCACCATCTCGCGCCCCTTTTTGCGGCGCTTGGTCCAGCTCACGACCAGCGTGCGCTGGGCACGGGTAATACCCACATACATCAGGCGGCGCTCTTCCTGCAGGCGGGCTGCAATATCGTCGCTGACTTTTTGCTGCTTGCCGTCGTCATCATCGAGCTTGAAGGGCAGCATGCCCTCGGTCACACCCACCAGCATCACATGCGGCCACTCCAGGCCTTTGGATGCGTGCAGCGTAGACAGAATCACCATGTCCTGCTCTTTCTCACGCTCAGAGATGGTGGACAGCAGCGCAATGTTCTGCGCCACATCCAGCAGGCTTTTGACTTCGGTCTGCGTGGTCGTGCCTGCTGCATCTTCAATCTGGCCGCCTGCGCGCTGGCTCATCCAGTCGCAGAACTCCAGCACATTGGTCCAGCGTGCGGCGGCCACGGTTTCACTGTCTTCGCTGTCGTACAGATACTGCTCATAGCCAATTTCCTTGAGCCAATCGAGCATGAAGCTGCGCGAGGCTTCTGCCCCCAGCGTGTGGCGTGCGCGGTATTCCAGATCATTGATGTAGCGCCCAAATTCCAGCAGGCCTTCGTGCGCTTTCTTGGGCAGTACCGCTTCAAGCATGCTGGAGAACAAGGCACCGAACATGCTCAGCTTGTGCTGCGCTGAAAACTCGCCCAGCTTGCCCAGCGTGGTGTGGCCAATACCGCGGCGCGGTGTAGTGATGGCGCGCAAAAACGCAGGGTCATCGTCGTTGTTGATCCACAAACGGAACCACGCACACAGGTCCTTGATTTCCGCACGGTCAAAGAAGGAGGTACCACCCGAGACCTTGTACGGGATATTGAGCTTGCGCAGCGCCTTTTCAAACGGCTTGGCCTGGTGGTTCGCGCGGTACAGGATGGCAAAGTCCTTCCACGCAGGCTGCGGATTCATATTGGCACGCAAGCTGGCAATACGCATGGCAGCGCGCTCGGCTTCATGCTCTTCGGTGTCGCAATCAACAATGCGCACGGGCTCACCCTCACCCAGTTCCGAGAACAGCGTCTTGGGAAACAGCTTGGGGTTGGGGCCAATCACATTGTTGGCCGCGCGCAGGATGGCGGAGGTGGAGCGGTAGTTCTGCTCCAGCTTGATGATCTTGAGCTGTGGATAGTCCTGGGGGAGCTTTTTCAGGTTGTCCAGCGTCGCACCGCGCCAGCCGTAGATGGACTGGTCGTCATCACCCACGGCCGTGAAATGGCCGCGCTCGCCCACCAGGAGTTTGAGCAGCTCGTACTGCGTGGCATTGGTGTCCTGGTATTCGTCCACCAACACATGGCCCAGCAGGCGCTGCCATTTCTCACGCACTTCGGGGTGGTTTTTCAGCAAGCGCATGGGCATGCCGATCAGGTCGTCAAAGTCCACGCTCTGGTAGGCCGTCAGGCGTTCTTCATAGCGCTGCATGATGAGGGCAATGCTGCGCTCATGGTCGTCCTGCGCCATGGCCAGGGCCTTGCGGCTGTCCCAGCCTGCGTTCTTCCAGTTGGAAATCGTCCACTGCCACTGCCGCGCGGTGGCCGCGTCCGTGGTGCCGCCGGCACAGTCTTTGAGGATGCCCGTCACATCGTCGGCATCCAGAATGCTGAAGTTGGGCTTCAGACCCAGCACATGGCCATCTTCGCGCACCATGCGCACGCCCAGCGAGTGGAAGGTGCAGATCATGACGTCCTTGGCGGCACGGCCAATCAGACCGGAAGCGCGCTCGCGCATTTCAGCAGCCGCCTTGTTCGTGAAGGTAATGGCCGCAATGCGCCTGGGGGCCAGGCCGTTTTCAATCAGGCGGGCAATCTTGTGCGTGATCACGCGGGTTTTGCCCGAGCCTGCGCCTGCCAGCACCAGGCAGGGGCCTTCGGTGTAGTGGACAGCTTGGAGTTGGGCGAGATTCAAACCAGCGGACATGGACGTAGTGTTCTGAGCAGACAGGGAAAAACAAGCGCCTGCAACCTCAGGCGCGGGGCAATCATACGCAAGCCCTCTGCCCCATGCCCCTGCGTGTCCACATGCCCGTGTCAATGGCAAGTGTGCCGGGCACAACAGCTGTCACCTGCGCGAAATCCCCTGCACCTGCTGCAGTACAGGGCTGACACAATCGCGCCCTGTGCTGTCCATTCTTGCGGTCACTTTTCCCTTTTTTGCCCTGGTGCTGTGCGGCTTTGTCGCCACGCGCCGGGGCGTACTGCCATTGGCGGCCATTCCCGGGCTCAACACCTTTGTGCTGTACTTTGCGCTGCCTTGCATGCTGTACCGCTTCGGCGCACAGACGCCGATTACGCAGCTGATCGACCCGGTGGCTGCTGGCGTGTATTTGCTGTGCGGCCTGCTGATCGTGGGGGGCACCATGGCCTTGAGCCACACACGTTGGGGCTGGAATGACGCTGCCTTTGGTGCCTTGGTGGCCGCCTTTCCCAATTCCGGCTTCATGGGCGTGCCGCTGCTGGTGACACTGCTGGGTGATGCCAGCGCAGGCCCGGTCATTCTGACCATGGCCATCGACATGGTGATCACCAGTTCGCTGTGCATTGCGCTATCGCGCCTCGGGCTAGGTGAAGCCGGCGTCCTGCAGGCGCTGCGCAATGCGCTCAAGGGTGTGTTTTCCAACCCCATGCCCTGGTCCATCATCCTGGGCGCCTGTGCCTCGGCCATGGCGTGGGAGCTGCCCGCACCGCTCGAAAAAACCGTCGCCATGCTAGCAGGCGCTGCCTCACCCGTGGCACTGTTCACCATTGGAGCGGTTCTGGCGCGTTCACAGATGAATCAGCATGAATACGTTGCTGCGCGCCACTATGTACCTATCGCGCTGGCCAAGCTGCTGCTGCACCCTGCGCTGATGTGGCTGGCCTGCCAGAGCGCGGTGTGGCTGGGACTGCCGCTGAGCTCCATGACCATCACCGTACTCGTGCTGGTCGCAGCACTGCCCAGTGCCAGCAATGTGTCCTTGCTGACCGAGCGTTTTGGTGCCCATGGCGGTCGGGTGGCACGCATTATTCTGGTGAGCACAGCGCTGGCCTTTGTGACATTTTCTGCCGCTGTCAGCCTTGTCGCCTAAACAGCGAGGTACAGCACCGATCTTTACAATAGTCAATCCCTCCGCACAGGATTGACATGCAGACACCCTCCCCCACCACCAGCACATTTCCACCACCCAGTGGTCGACAGACTGCATGGCTGATTGCCATGGCCTGCCTGGTCTGGGCATGCTCGTCATGGATCTCGGGAGGCAATCTCGACAGCTACAACGACATGCTGGAGAACTATGCATGGTCGCAGCCCTTTCTCTGGGGGACTCACAAGCATCCACCGTTTTTTGCATGGGTAGTGGGCACATGGTTTACGGTCTTTCCCAATACGGACTGGGCCTACCGGCTGCTGTCCTATACCAATGTCGCCGTGGGCCTATGGGGCGTAGTCAGTCTGGGCCGCAGACTGGGTCTGGGTGGTCTGGCCCACTGGGGGGCATTGCTGCTGCTGTGGAGCTTTCCCTATACCTCGCTGGCCGGCAAATTCAATGCCAACAGCCAGCTGCTGTCACTGTGGCCCTGGGCTGCGGCCCTGCTGCTGGCCAGCTGGCAGGAAAAAGGCTGGCGTGGCGTGTGGTTCAGCACCTGGCTGGGCATCGTGGCCGCAGCCTGCATGCTGAGCAAGTACTACAGCGGTGTGTTTCTGGCAGGCTTTCTGCTGCCCATCTTTCTGCACCGTGATGGCCGCCAGTGGCTGCTGACGCCCCGCCCCTATCTGGCCCTGCTGGTATTTGCACTGGCACTCAGCCCCCATGTGGCGTGGATGGCAGGCCATGACTGGGCGCCAATTGGCTATGCCATGGATCAGGGCGGCGGTGATGTGGTCTGGCGCTATGTGCTGCGTTTTACGCTTTCTCCGCTGTTTTACTGGCTGCCTGCCTGGCTGGCAGTCTGCGCGGTGTATGCCTGCCTGTCTGCCCGCATGCAACAGCAAAGCTGCCTGCGCACCTTTGGCAGTTACCTGTGGCGTAGCTGGATGCCCCACGGCTGGGACGACGTGCTGTACTGGCTGGCGCTCACACCCTGGCTGCTGACCCTGCTGTGCGGCATGTTCGGCGTAGCGGAGCTGTCTACCCCATGGGCCATCCCTATTGGCTATGCTTTTGCGCTGCTGTGGCTGCGCAATCTGCATACGCTGGCACCCTCTGTGACGGCGCAGGTGCTTACCAAGCTGCGCAGAGCATGGTGGCCTGTCGTGGCACTGGTGGCCGTGCTGGGCCTTGTGGTGGCCATCGTCAACGCACAGAAAAGTGACAAGGGTTACTACCGCCCCACTGAAGATGCTGCCCAGCAAATTCTGAAACAGTGGCAGGAACGCAACCCCCAGCAGCAGCTGGCCTGGGTGGGAGGGGACTGGGCAGAAAACGCCATGATCGCTTTCTATGCCATGCCTGGCCTGCAAACCGTGCCCTACATGCCGGACAGCTTCCCCGCGCAGCTCGCTGGTCTGGGCGACTGGCGCAGCAAAAACGGCTTGCTGCTGTGTCCGCTGGGCCCTGTTGCCAACAATCCAGACATTCCTGACACTGCCTGCATGCAGGAAGCCACACAGTGGCTGGCCGCACAGGGACTCACTGCTGCGCCCCAAGTGCTGACCGTGGAACGCAGCGGCTGGCGCTTTCCCAAGCCCGTGCCTTTCCGCTATGCCGTGTTTGACGTACCTGCTGCCTCTACTGCTTCCAAGGAAGTGCAATGACCTCCACGCCCAGCATGGATGCTGAATTTGCCCCTGCAGCCCCCTTCGCTGCAGTGCCTCGCCCTGCCCTGCAGCTGAGCTGCGTGGTCCCGGCCTACAACGAACAGGACAACCTGCGCGATTTCATCAATGCCTTGATCCCTGCCGTGCAGGCTCTGACCAGCGATTTTGAAATCATCATCGTCAACGATGGCAGCCGTGACGCCACACACGATGTGGCCATGCAGCTCGTCACACAGGGGCTGCCCGTGCGCTATCTGGCGCTGTCACGCAACTTTGGCAAGGAAGCGGCGCTGTCTGCTGGCATCGACCACGCGCGCGGCAATGCCGTACTGCTGATCGATGCAGACTTCCAGCACCCACTGGAAATGCTCCCCGAAATGCATGCCCTGTGGCAGGGCGGCTATGAAATGATTTATGGCGTGATCGCCGACCGCGGTGCAGAAAGCGGTGCCAAACGCCTGGGAACCAACCTGTTCTACACGCTGATGAACTCCGGCAACGGCGTCAAAGTGCCGCCCAATGCCGGCGACTTCCGCTGGATGGACCGCAAGGTGGTCGATGCCCTCAGAGCCCTGCCCGAGCGCAACCGCTTCATGAAAGGCCTGTACGCCTGGGTCGGCTTCAAGACTGCAGCACTGCCGTTTGTGCCCAAGGACCGTGCAGCGGGGCAGTCCAGCTTCAATCTCAAACGCCTCGGGGCGCTCGCCCTGCTGGGGCTGACCTCCTTCACCACGCTGCCACTGCGCGTGTGGAGCGTGATTGGTGGTGCCGTGGCTTTGCTGGCGCTGGCCTATGGTCTATGGATCACGCTGGATACCCTGCTCTTTGGCGCAGACCTGGCAGGCTGGCCCACGCTGGCTGCCGGCATCATGCTGTTCTCCGGCGTGCAGCTGATGTCCATCGGTATTCTGGGTGAATACATTGGCCGCATCTATGACGAAGTCAAGCAGCGCCCCACCTATCTGATTGCACGCGACGAAGACGCCAGTCCTCTGCGAGAGCAGCCATGAGCACCTTGCTGATGCGTCTGCGGCAGCTGCCGCAGCTGGTGCAGTTTGGCCTGGTCGGCGGCAGCGCTGCCGCCACCCACCTGCTGGTGGTTGCCATCGTGGTTGCACTCACAGGCCTGCCACCGCTGTGGGCCAATGTACTGGGCTTTCTGGTGGCTTTTATCGTGAGCTACAACGGCCATGCAGCCCTGACCTTTTCACAGGCGCAGGCACGCGGCTGGGCCACGGTGGCCCGCTTTTTTGCCGTCGCCTGTGGCTCCTTTGTGGCCAATGAGCTGCTGTACGCCGCCGCGCTGCGCTGGCTGCCCTGGAACTACCTGGCCAGTCTTGCGCTGGTACTGGTGCTGGTGGCTGCAGGCACTTTTGTTCTGAGCAAGTTCTGGGCCTTCAAGGCGGCCCGCTGATGCCATGACCACCTCTATCCGCGCCTTTATTCTGTGTGCTGACGACTTTGGCTTGCACCCGGCTGTCGATGAGGCCGTAGAGCAGCTGTGCCTGGCAGGTCGCCTGTCAGCCACCAGCTGCATGACCAATGCCCCGCGCTGGCAGCAAGCAGCACCGCGCCTGAAGGACTTGCGCCCGCGCCTATCCGTAGGGCTGCACTTCAACCTGACCGAAAGCTATGGCGGCTCTGTGCCTGCTCAGCCACTGGGCACAGTCATCCGCCAGGCCTATACGGGCCACTGGAGCGCCCCACAGATGCGCGCCATGTGGGAGCAGCAACTCGATGCCTTCGAGACAGCGCTGGGCACACCACCGGACTTCATCGACGGCCATCAGCACGTGCACCAGCTGCCCGGCATGTGCCAGGCCATGCTGGACGTCATGCTCAAGCGCTACACCCCGCAGCAAATGCCCTGGGTGCGCTCTACCGCCCCAGTGGGCACGCTGTGGCTCAGCCCCAAAGCCAGCATCATTGCGCTACTGGGCGGCTGGCAGACCACGCGTGCGCTGCGCAAGGCAGGCGTGCTGGTCAACCATGGTTTTGGCGGCGTCTATGGTTTTGACGCACCCACCCCCGACGCCTATGGCGCGCAGATGGCGCAGTGGCTGGCGCAGTTGCAGCCTGGCAGCCTGCTGATGTGCCACCCCGCTACCACCGAAGTTGTGGGCGATGCCATTGGCGCACAGCGCCCTGTGGAGTTTGACTATCTGCGCTCCGAAGCCTTTGGAGCGCTGCTGGAGCAGCACCAGTGCCATATCCAGCAAGGGCCGCTCAAGCCGCTTCTAAAAATCTAAAACCATAGCTTTCAGCGCTTGCTGCATAAGCCCTGGACGCATTTTCATGCTTATTCTTCGGGCTGGGCACTGAAAAGTATTTTTCACAGCGACAGCGGGTCCACATCCACCAGCCAGCGCACCAGCCGCTTGTGGGCAGGCTGGCTGCGTACCCAGTGCAGCCAGGGCTGCCAGGCATGCAAAAACCTTTGCAGCGCACGGCGGTCGCTGGCCTCGATCAGCATCTGTGCACGCTCCACATTGGCGACACGCTGCACGGCCATGGGGATGGGCGGATAGATGAACACATCTTCCAGATGCGGCAGCTGCCCCTGGTGCGCAGCCTCTGTGGCCGCGCGCAGAAAGGCCTGCGCCTCTTCCTGTGTCTTGGCATCGGCACGCACCAGCGCCTGAAAAGCAAAGGGCGGCATGCCCGCTTCCTGCCGCTCGCGCAGCTGCAGGGCGGCAAAGGCTGGATAGTCATACTTGCGCAGCGCCGCATACACGCTGTGCTGTGGCTCAAAGCTCTGCACCCACATCTCTGGCTGGCTGTCATGGGCACGCACATAGTCGGCATCGCGCCCGGCACGGCCTGCGGCCTGCATGAGCAGACAGAACAGGCGCTCCGCCGCACGAAAGTCGCTGGAAAACAGCGCGCCATCAGGCTGCACTGCGGCCACCAGCGTGATACGACGAAAGTCGTGACCCTTGGCAATCATCTGCGTACCCACTAGCACATCGACCTCACCGCTGTGCACCAGGGCAAGTTGTGCTTCGAGCGCCCCCTTGAGCTTGGTGGTGTCGGCATCAATGCGCGCCACGCGTGCCGGACGGCCATCGGGCCGCTGCACATTACGCAGCAAGCGCTCCAGCTCTTCTTCCAGCTGCTCCGTCCCCTTGCCCATGGGCAGGATGTCCGGATTGCCGCACTCAGGGCAGGCATGCGGCACACGGCGCGTATCGCCGCAGTGGTGGCAACGCAGCGTGCGGTCGCCCTTGTGAAACACCTGGTGGGCACTGCAATGCGGGCAGTCACTTTTCCAGTTGCAGTCTGCACAGAACAGCACGGGCGCAAAGCCCCTGCGGTTCAGCAGAATCAGGCTTTGCTCACCACGCTCAATGCGCTCGGTCATAGCGGCCAGCAGTGGCTGCGAAAACACGGTTTTCCTGGGCTGCTGCGTCATATCCACCATGCGGACACGGGGCAGCTCACCCGCACCAATACGGCTGGGCATGTGCAGACGCTGGTAACGCCCGATGCCGGGCTCACTGGCATGCCAGCTCTCCAGCGAAGGGGTCGCACTGCCCAGAATCACCTTGGCCCCGCAGTGGTGCCCACGCCAGATGGCCAGATCGCGTGCGGAATAGCGTGCGCCTTCCTGCTGCTTGTAGCTGGGGTCATGCTCTTCATCGACCACAATGACCTTGAGCCCCGGCAGGCTGGCAAAGACCGACATGCGCGTGCCCAGCACAATGCGCGCCTGACCGGTATGCGCGGCCAGCCAGCTCTTGAGCCGCTGCACATCCGTCATGCCGCTGTGCATGCTGACTACGGCCTGCGGCCCAAACATGGGCACAAAGCGCTGTTCAAAGCGTTGCTGCAGCTGTGGCGTGAGGTTGATCTCCGGCACCATGACCAGCGCCTGTGCCTGCGGATCGGCCTCCAGCGCCTGCTGCACCACGCGCATATAGACCTCGGTCTTGCCACTGCCCGTGCTGCCGTACAGCAGGAAGGGGCCGCAATTTTGCTCGATTTGCCCATAGACGCTTTGCTGCTCTGCGCTGAGTGCTATCAGGTTTTGCACAAAGAGCACGGCTCGATCAGAGTTATCCACAGGATTCGCATTCGCAGCTGCTGCTTTTTTCGACAACTTCCTGGGCTTGGGAGGCTGCAATCGCTTGGCCAGCTGCTCTGCTGTCATGTCCCGCAGTGCCGATGGCAGCCCCATCATGGCAATCTCCCCAATGCTGCGCTGGTAGTAATGCGCTGCAAAGCCCACCAGACGCTGCCAGTGGGTATCCAGGGGCTGCAGCCCTTCCATCACCGCATCAATCGGCCGCAGCGTGGCGTGCTCAGGCAAAGGCTGCTGCTGACGGTCATCCCAGACCACCCCCAGCAGATGCCGTGCCCCCAACGGTACGCGCACCAGCGTCCCTGCGGGCAAAGGCTGGCTGTGCAGATAACTCAGCAGATGTCCGACACCGCTGTGAATCGGCGTGTGGAGCGCGACACTTATCACATGGGATGCCGCCGAAATGTCAGACAGAACCTGCATCGGGAGATTGTGTGTGGGAAACCCCAGTTTCTGTGGATAACTTTGTGGGGATTGTCAATCACCCCCCACACCTTTAAGCAAGCTCAAAAACATCGCGTTTTCTTCATGACATTCTCATGAAGAAAATTTCTCAATAAAAACAGATACTTATTACGAAAATAGTTCGTTCAGCGCTATCAGCTTCATTGCCGTCCAATCAGCCTCCCGCTTGCTCAAAGTTGTGCATAAGTGGCACTCCAATGCACAGAAGCAAGGCCGTCATCGATAAGTAAAATCCCGTAGATAGACGTCAATTTGCAACTTTTTGACTGCTTTTGCACGGATTTTGAAGCGCCATTGCGTCCATGAAGCGTAGGTACGCACCTACGCTTCATGGCACACGCTGAACACCGTTCGTCAAGCCGACAGACGCAGTTGACGGGAGTAGTTATGCACAGTCTCAACCAGAGCAGCTACATGCTCTGGCGGTGTGTGCTGGCTGATACCGTGACCTAGATTAAAGATATGGGAAGGGCCTGTGGTCGCCCGGTCCGTATGGGGCTTGCCAAAGCTGTCGAGCACGGCGCGCGCCTGCACAGCGATCTGCTCAGGTGGGGCAAACAGCACATTGGGGTCGATATTGCCCTGCAGGGCCTTGCCGAGGCCGCCCACTTCACCACCCACGATGGCACGTGCCTTGCCCAGGTTGGCCGTCCAGTCCAGGCCCAGCACCTCGCAGTCAATGCCTTTCATGTCATCGAGCCAGATGCCACCACCTTTGGTAAACACGATGCGCGGCACGTCGGTGCCATCGACGCCGGTGCGCTTGAGTTGCGCCAGCACGCGTTCGGTATAAGCCAGGCTGAACTGCTGGAACATGCCATCGGCCAGTACGCCGCCCCAGCTGTCAAAAATCATCACGGCCTGTGCACCAGCGTCAATCTGGGCATTCAGGTAGGTAGCAACGCTGTCTGCATTGACGGACAGGATCTTGTGCATCAGATCAGGACGGCTGTACATCAGGCTCTTGATTTGGCGGTAGTCATCACTGCCCTTGCCTTCCACCATGTAGCAAGCCAGCGTCCAGGGGCTGCCGGAAAAGCCAATCAGCGGCACACGACCGCCCAGCGCCTTGCGAATGCTGGTCACTGCGTCAAACACATAGCGCAGCTTGTCCATATCCGGCACAGCCAGCTCGGCCACAGCGGCTTCATCGCGCACCACCTTGGCAAAACGCGGGCCTTCGCCTTCTGCAAACGACAGGCCCAGCCCCATGGCATCAGGCACGGTGAGGATGTCGCTGAACAGAATCGCAGCATCCAGCGGAAAGCGCTCCAGCGGCTGCAGCGTCACTTCCGTGGCGTAGTCCACATTGGTAGCCAGCCCCATGAAGCTGCCCGCCTTGGCGCGTGTGGCCTTGTACTCCGGCAGATAACGGCCAGCCTGACGCATCAGCCACAGCGGGGTGTAGTCGGTCGCCTGACGACGGCAGGCGCGCAGGAAGGTGTCGTTCAGAAGGGGGGCAAAAGACATGAAGCGCTCACACAGAGAAAAGACCTGAAGGTGCCAATCCTCACGAAAGCACCTCCTACATGTTCTTGGGTTCTTGGGAAACGGCCAGTTTAACGGATGGGCCTGCAACACCTGGCTTCTAAGGCCTCCCGCTGCGAAGAGGGTGCACGTCTACTGATACAGCACAAGCCTTGCAACTGCGCTCATGCACAATCGCGGGCTTTGCTTCCCGTTACAACTTATACCGTACGCCGTGACCTTGCCAGAGACCATCAGCATTCCTGCTTTCCAGAGCTTTACCTTGGCTATTTTGCTGTTTTTTGCAGGGCAGAAAATTGCCGAGTATTGGGGCGTTATACGCCGCTACAGCATTCCCGAGCCCGTGGTGGGCGGCTTTGCCTGCGCCCTGGTCGTCGGCCTGATCTACTACACCACCGGCAGCAAGATCGAGTTCGATCTGAATGTGCGCGACACCCTGCTGCTGTACTTCTTTGCGGCCATTGGTCTGCGCTCTGACCTGCTCACCCTCAAGCAAGGCGGCAAGCCACTGTTGATTCTGCTGGCGCTGGCCACCGGCTTTATCCTGCTGCAGAACCTGCTGGGCATGGGCGTGGCCGAGCTGTTCGGCCTGGATAGCCGCGCTGGACTGATGACGGGCTCCATCTCACTGACCGGCGGTGTTGGCACTACCCTGGCCTGGGGACCCACCTTTGTGGAAAAACTCGGTATCCACAACGCCGTGGAACTGGGCATGGCCAGCAACATGGTCGGCATGATCGCCGCCTGTGCAATCGGCGGGCCGATTGCCAGCTACCTGATGCGACGGCACGCCATCCATGGCAGCGGCGCACGCCCGCTGGACGTGGGTGTTCCCGCACAGCAACTGACCGTGCCGCTGGACTACTTTGGCGTGCTGCGCGCTTGGCTGTGGCTGAACATGGCACTCATGATCGGCGGCATCATCACCCCACTGTTTCACAAGGTGGGCCTGCAGCTGCCCATGTTTGTGGGATGTCTGATGGGCGGCATTTTGCTGCGTAACACGCTGGGGCAATGGATGCTCTCGCGCAAGCGCCGCAAGCTGGGGCTGTTCCACTGGAACAGCATGCGCCAGGGCCTGAGCATGATTTCCGACATCAGCCTTGGCATGTTCCTGACCATGGCACTCATGGGCCTGCAGCTATGGGCACTGCAGGGCGTCATGGGCTTTGTTTTGACCGTGCTGGTGCTGCAGGTGCTCATGACCATCTGCTTCGCGCTGTTTGTGGTCTTTCGCTGCATGGGCAGAGACTATGAGGCTGCCGTCATCAGCGCTGGTTTTGGTGGCATTGCCCTGGGCTCTACCGCCACTGCGGTGGCCAACATGACCGCCGTGGCCCACCGACATGGCGCAGCGCACCGGGCATTCATCGTCGTACCACTGGTGTGTGGTTTCTTTGTGGACATTGTGAATGCCCTGATCATTCAGATGCTGCTCTGAACGTCATACGCCTGTCACAAGGCATACGCACCATACACGTCTGTGGGCCGATGAAGAAATTGGTGTGAAGCAGGGCTCAGCCGCTTCACGGATACCCAGCCTTGGTCCACGCCAATACCCAGCCGCTGTGTGCACAGTCTATGCACACAGCGGCTTTTTTCTGGCCTGCAGCAGCAGGCTGCAGAGCTGGTTTACGCCTGCCTGTCTTCGCCCGGCAGACTGTGGTTATGCGTATGCGTGCCGCAGTGAAAACAGAACTTGGAGAAAGCGCTCTTGCGCGTGCCGCAGGCATGGCAGGCCTGGAACAGGTTCAGCCCACAGTGGGGGCAGAAATCCGTCACGCCATCTTTGAGGTCCACAGGGCGCTCACAGCCCGGGCACACACTTTTGGCCAGATGCGCCAGCACGGCGTCATACGTCTTACTCACGCGGCGTTCGCTGGCAGGCAGGGCCTCGGCCTGCTTTTGCCGCTCCAGATAGCGCTGCAGCGCCACAATGGCCCAGCGCCCCACCAGTACCGTAATGGCAATGCCCACGGCATAGCGCACATAGCCACCGTAGCTGGGCAGGTAGGGCACGAGCTCCACAAAGAAGGCAAACAGCGCAAAAAAGATAAAGCCCCAGACAAAGGGCCACCAGGTGCTCTTGCGCTTTTTGACAAACAGCCAGCCCGCCAGCAGCAGCAATGGCAACGTCAAGGCCAGGCGATAGAAGAACACCCTGAGCTCCTGTGCACGCCAGGCGCTGTGCAAAGCCTCTCGTGCATCGTTCTCCAGCGCGTTCAGTGCCTGATTCGTGCGCGCTTGCTGCTGGCGCAGATTCAGTAAGGTCTGCTCCTGTTCCTGCAGCGCCTGCTGTGCTTGACGCTCTGCCTGGCGCAACTGCTCCAGCTGCTGGTTGCGTGCGATCACTTCAGGGTCCTGCTCGCTGCGCTGCGTCGCAGAGCGTGTCGCAATCCAGGCCATGAAGTTCTCACGTGCCACCTGCGTGTCACCGCGTGCTTTTTCCCACTGCAGCTGCGCCTGCTCACGGGCATCCATCGCCTCGTCACGCGCCTTGTTCAGCGCAGCCAGTTCGTTACGCAAGGGCTGCGCCTGCTGCGCATCGACGAAGTCGTCCAGCGTCAGCCGATGCTCGACCTGAGGCAGGTCTCCCACCACCGTAGATCCCAGACCAATCAGAAAACTGGCAAAGACCACGGCGACCAGCCACAGACCTCGGCGGAACCAGACTTCCGACCATCGCAAAGACTTGCTCATGTACGCACTCCCTCGTTCAATGGAACGTAGCCATTATGTCGGCTTGGAATTTCGCCGCCTCAGGCTGCGCAGCAGCCAGTAGGTACTGCGACGAACATACAGTGGCTCCCGCCAGCACATCAGCACCAGTGCCACAGCATTGGCCAGCCCCATGCACAGAAACAGCTGCGGCACACTCAGGCCTGCAGCCAGCAGTCCGGCTGCGATCAGCGCCGATGCCACCATGAACAGCGCGTTGAGAATATTGTTGGCAGCAATGATGCGCGCGCGGTGCGTCACTGGGCTGCGCTGCTGAATCAGGGCATACAGCGGGACGCTGTAAATGCCTGCCGACAGCGCCAGGCCGAACAGGTCCAGCAGCACGCGCCAGCGCTGCGGTGCCTGCACAAAGCTCCAGAGGTCCAGCATCTGCGCTGCGCGTGGCAGATGTGCCAGCGACCACCAGAAATCCACAGCAAACAGCGTCATCCCCAAAGCACCAAGCGGCACCAGCCCAGGCTCTATGCGTCCACGCGACAGGATTTCACACAGCAGTGCGCCTGTGCCCACACCCAGTGAAAACACAACCAGCAGGCAGGCCGCCACACGCTCATTGCCCTGCAGCACCTCCTTGGTCAGTACCGGAAATTCCGCCAGAAACACAGCCCCAAAAAACCACATCCAGCTGATGCCCAGCAGCGCCCTGAACACCCGGCCATCGGTGCGCGCCAGGCGCAGATTGGCGGCCGTTTCGCGCCACGAATTCCAGCCCAGCGGCGCTGCATGGGCAGGCACAGCCTGCCGGGGAATGCCCTGTGCCGCCCAGCGCCCCAGCATGGCCAGCAGCAGACAGGTCAGCGCCACATGCCAGCGCCCCACTTCGGGCGTAGCAATCAGCAGGCCGCCGACCACATTGCCCAGCAGGATGGCCACAAAGGTGCCCATCTCCACCATGCCATTGCCCCCCGTCAGCTCTGATGGCTTGAGCACCTGGGGCAGATAGGCAAACTTGGCAGGGCCAAAAAAGGTGGAGTGCACGCCCATACCCACCAGACACAGCATCAGCACCACAGGCCACTGCTGCCAGAAACCCAGTAGCGCCACTGCCATGATGGCAATTTCGCAATCCTTGACCCGCCGCATGAGCACGACCTTGTCCATGCGGTCTGCCAGCTGCCCTGCCGTGGCCGAAAGCAGCACAAAAGGCAGAATGAACAAGGCACCTATCACCAGACCGGCGATGGATGCTGGCAGCCATGCTACCTGCAGCTGGTAGGTGACCAGCACCGTCAGCGCGAACTTGAAGAGGTTGTCGTTGGCCGCCCCCAGCAGCTGGGTAGCAAAGAAGGGGCCAAAGCGCTGCTGGCGCAGCAGCGCGAACTGCGAAGACGGTGTGTGGTGCATGGCCGCCATGGGCAAATAGTCAGAACGCTTGCTTCGTCCTGCAGGGTATCAGCTTGACTTGCGAGCGCTGGTCTTTTTCGCCGGGCTGCTGCGCTTGCCCGCTGGCGCAGCCTTTACCGCCTTGCTGCTCTTTGCCGCAGCCGGTGCAGCCTTGGGCGTGGCTGTCCGTTGTGTGGCGCGGGTTGCGTTCGCAGGCTTCGCTGCTGGCTTGGACTTGGCCGATGCAGTGGTTTTGGCACCCGTCTTGGCAGTACTGGCCGAGCTGGCAGCCGCCTGTGTCTGGGCTACGGCCTGGCGCACCATGTCGCTGGCCGTCTTGACAGCCGTGCGCGCCAAATCTGTGGACATCTGCGTGGCCTGGAATACCGCCTGCTGCTGTGCAGGATCCTGCATGGCCTGCTGGGCAATCTGCTGAAACTGCTGCGTCAGCGCACCCCACCACTGCATCGCCGCAGCCATGCCTGCGGCCTGTGTGGACTGCTCCTGCGCCGCATCTTGCTGCGCCTGCTGCGCTGCACTTTCATCAGCAGGCTGGGGGGCTGCGGCATCAGATGTGGGCGTCTTGCCCGCCGCAGACATGGGCCAGTCCGACAAGTCCGGTCCTGCTGCTGCGCTCGTGGAGGCAAAAGGAAACCCCTTGGTCATTTCCCCCAAATTCACATGCATGCCCTGCAAGGCAGAGAGCGTCATCTTCTGCACTTCCAGCGCCTGCACGGTCGCGGCCAGTGCCTTGCTGTTTTGCTCCAGCCAGAACTGCACGGCCTTGAGCTCTTCGATGCGCTTGTTGATTTCTTCAACGCTCAGCGTAGGGGCTACCCAGTTCGCAAACGGAGGCTGTGCCGCACTGCCCTGCCCGACCTTGCCCAGGCTCTGCAAAAACTCAAACCCCGGAATGAATTTGCCAAAACCGAATGCGGAGGAATCACTCATAGCCATCACCCATTGCGTGCAATACAAAAAAAGCCCGGGCACAGCGGTGTACCCGGGCTGGCTGCCAGCTAGCTTAACGCAGCGGCCGCTGTACGCTGTCACGCGTACAGCATCTGCCAGGCTTAAAGCCGCTAACGCTACCCAGCAAACCGCAGGTTTGCGTTTGAGACGGTGCGCGAAGCCGTAGACAGTACGAGTAGTACGACAAGGCTTCGCAACGACGTATCAAGGGTTGCGTTAGCAGGTCTTACTGGCCATGGTGATGCGCACTGCCATGCCCATGCTGCATGCTGTGACCATGGCTGCCCGCCTTGGGCGCCATGCGGTGCACGGGCAGCTCCAGATGCAGGCGCGAAGCCTCACCCTTGCTGTCCTTGAAGATCAGCGTCACGGGCACTTGTGTGCCTTCCTGCAGCGGGGCCTTGAGCTGCTGGAACATCAGGTGGTAGCCACCGGGCTTGAGCTCCACGGTCTGGCCCTCAGGCAGCGGCAGGCTGTCGATGGCACGCATGCGCATCACATCGCCTTCCATCTTCATTTCATGGATTTCGCCCACCGCGGCGACAGGCGTTTCAACGCCGACCAGCTCGAGCGGCTCCTGCGCCGTCAGACGCACGAAGCCCCCTGTAGCCTGCTGCCCCGGCACGGAAGCACGCGCCCATGCGCCTTCTGCCTGTACATGGGCGGCATCAGGATGGGCCATGGCCACACCCGTGGTAAGCGCTACAGCAAGCACTGCAGCCGAGAAAATTTTGTTGTGCAAAGACATGGGAATCACTTGGTAAAAAAACTCAACACCAGGCACATGCCAGATGGCCTGTGCCACTCAGGACAGGATCCATGTCTTCGAAGGTGGTGCACGCACGGGAGGCAAAGCTACGCGGCACGGAATATGCACTGCTGGCGGCAAGGCCTGAGGCTGGGCGGCAGGCACCTGTACGCTGGCTGCTTGCACCTGCTGTGGCGGCGGTGCCAGCACCGGCAGGCACAGTGGGCAGTCCAGCGTATGGTGCAGCGCCATACCCTGCCCAGTATCGGTCAACGGGCTGGGTGCATCCAGCGGCGCCAATTCCCCTGAGCACAGATGCACCACATGCTGCTGGCTGATCTGGGCCCGTGCCATCGGCGCCCAGATACTGACCATGCACACGCACAGCCATGCTGCCAGCACCAGCAAGCTGGTGCGGCGCAGATGCGTGGTGATCAGCCGGTTCAACATGTCGGCAATTCTATCGAGCCCACTGCTGCAGACCGGAAGCCATCGGCTTAAATTTCAAGCCAAATATGCCTCTAAGGCTTATACAGCAAGCGCTGACAGCTATATTTTCAAGCTTTCAATTCACCTTCCAGAAACCGCAGCAAGCCACTGACCCGGCGTGTTGGCGCGGCAATGGCCTGGGCCAGCAAACGGACGTCTTCTGCCATCAGCGTAAAAGCACTGCGCGCCCGCGTGATGCCTGTGTAGACCAGTTCACGCCCCAGCACCGAGCCGGCCTTGGCAGAGAGCACCAGTGCCGTGTGCTCAAACTCCGAGCCCTGGCTTTTGTGTACCGTCATGGCAAACGCGGTTTCCACATGGACCAAGCGCGCCACACTTACGGCATTCAGTTGATTGCCCTGCAGAAAGTACACGCGCAAAGGGTGCCCCGGCGCTGCACTGGGCAGGGCAATGCCGATGTCACCATTGAACACGCCCAGCGCTGCATCGTTGCGTGTGACCATGACAGGTCGGCCGCGGTACCACTCACCAGGCTCCTTGGGGATCACGCCCAGCCGTGCCAGCAGCTGTTGCACGGCGGCGTTCAGGCCAGCCACGCCCCATTCGCCTTCACGCACGGCGCACAGCAGACGAAAGCGCTCAAACGCGGTGATGACTTCGCGCACCCAGACCTCATGCTGCACGGCGATGTCCGATGCTTTTTCTATCGCTGCCCAGCGCTGCAGCGTCTGTGCAAAAGGCTGGTAGCCCACGGCGGCGCCGCGCCCTTGCCAGGCCAGCTGGTGTACGCGCTGCACCGCGCCACCGGCTTGCATGAAGACCGGGTCGTAGACGCCACATTCGGCCAGTAGCGCTTGACTGCGCGCCACATCGCCCGCATTGACGGCCAGCGCCAGCTCGGCAATCGGCCCACTGAAGCGCCTGCTTTCGCGCAGCATCACGGTCTGCTGCGCCAGTGCAGGCGCCATGGCATCTGCGTGAAATGGTGCAGAAATGTGCTCACCCGCCACACGGGCCACATAGTCCACCGTTGCTGCGTCATAGCGCCCCATTTGCGCATCACGGCACAGATCGCCCAGCACAGCGCCGGCCTCGACAGATGCCAGCTGGTCCTTGTCCCCCAGCAGCACCAGGCGCGCATGGGGCGGCAGTGCATCGAGCAGGGCCGACATCATTTCCAGGTGCACCATGGATGCCTCATCGACGATGAGCACATCCACATCCAGCGGCCGCCCCGCATGAAAGCCCCAGTGCCGCGTATCAGGCCGCGCGCCCAGCAGCGAGTGCAGCGTGCGCGCAGCGCCCACGCGCTGCACCAGCGCCTCCAGATCCAGAGCATCTCCCACCACTTGCTGCAAATCCTTGAGCGCGGTTTCAATCGATTCCTTCAGCCGTGCTGCCGCCTTACCCGTGGGCGCAGACAGTGCCACACGCAGCTGCTCAGGTTGCGCCGCCGTAGCAAACAGCAGCGCCAGCAGGCGTGCTGCGGTATAGGTCTTGCCCGTGCCGGGGCCGCCGGTGATGATCGAAAAACGCCCACGCAGGGCCACCGCACAGGCCACTTTCTGCCAGTTGCAGCCAGCCCCCGAAGCCACGGGAAAAAAGCGATCCAGCCACTCGCGTGCGGCCTGCTCAGGCAGCTGCACGCCAGCGGCAGTACTGCGTTGCAGGATGTGTGCGGCCACCATGCGTTCATGGTCCCAGTAACGGCGCAGATACAGCAGGGGGTGGGCGCTATCTACTGCAGCCAGCACCAGGGGCTGGGCACGGTCTGCCTCGGTGGCTGCACGCACCAGTGGACATGCCTGCAGTGCCTGCAGCCATTGCGCACATGTACCCGGCAGGCGCTCCCACAGGGCCAGCAGATGGGGCAAGTTTTCCGCATCCCAGCCCAGCACCGCATTGGGCGTAGCCACCAGATCAGCCAGCGGCAAGCAGCTGTGACCGCGCCCTTCCATCTGGGCCAGCATGGCTGCCGCCACTAGCACGCAGGGCTGCACCTGCGGGTCCTGTTCATGCAGCCACACGGCCAGCGCCACATCCAGCCGCCGCAGCATGCCTGCATCGGCCCACAGGCGCAGCACCTCCAGCACACTATGCGCGGTCACAGGTGCTGCAGGTTCGGCGGCGAACATTTCCAGGGTATGGATATCCAGATGACGTTTGCGGCTCATGCCTGCACCTCGTTGATCAATGCCTGCAGGGCGTCCAGCAGCTCCAGCATGGGGGGCACCACATGCACACCCTGTGCCGGCCCATCCATGCCGCGCAAAAAGAAATACAGCGCGCCGCCCAACTGCTGCGCTGGGTCATAGGCATCGCCCAGACGGCTTTGCAGCAGGCTATGCAGCGCCAGCAGATACAGCGCAGCCTGTACGTCATAGCGGTGCTGCAGCATGGCCTGCTGCAGCGCAGCGGCATGGTAGGCGCTGCCATCTGTGCCCAGATAGTTGGTCTTGTAGTCCAGCACCCAGTAGCGGCCTTCATGCACAAAAACCAGGTCTGCAAAGCCCATCAGCATGCCGTGCAGGCTGCGGTCTGGCAGCATGGGACGCTCCATCTCCGGCAAGATGAACTGGCGGCACAGCGCATCGACTTCACGCGCGGGCAGCTGCGCAATCGGCAGCCAGAATTCCATTTCCGGCAGCCGCGTGCGGATCTGCGCCAGGCTGCAGCCCAGTGGCGGCAGCGGATGGTGCACCACATGGCGCAGCCACTGCAGCGTGTCCTGCGCCTGCTCCGTGCGGCCCGCGCGTTCGCAGCGGCGCAGCAGCTGCTCGCTCAGGCGGCCTTGCCCATCGGCTTCCAGCGCAAAGTCTTCACCCTCCAGCCACTCCAGCTGCTCGTGGATAAAGTTGCCCACCAACTCACCCCGCATAAAGCGGTGCCACACGGCGCTGCTGGCCACGGGCAGCAGCGCCTTGCGCCCTGCGCTCGCATCCAGCGCACGCTCGTCATCGGCGGGCTGCATGGCCGCCACAGGCAGCACCGGCAGCTCACTGCTTTTGCCACGCACCAGGCGGGTAAAGCTGGCAATGCTCCACTGCGTGTCAAACTGGGCATCATAGGTCTGCGGAACGCACAGTGGTGGCGGTACATCGCTGCTACGGTACAGCGTGGGTGCAGAAGGCGCTGGCAAAGGCTCTACCCGTATGTCGCTGCAGCCTTCAGCCAGTGCCTGCAGTGCATCACGCCAACCCTGCACAGAGGCTTCCTGCCCGCCATTGAGCAGATAACCACAAGCACCCTTGTGGTTCACACATTTTTTTGAGCCGTGCTTGCTCAGCGCACTGATGCCCACCCAGATCGCATGGCGTGGCCGCGTCAGCGCCACATACAGCAGACGAATGTCTTCACGCAGCCGCTCCTTGTCTGCCTGCTGCTTGGCCTCCGTGCTGGGCTGCAGATCCACACTGCGGCGGCCATCAGGCTGGGGGACACGCACCAGGCTGTCGGAATACTCACGGAAATCTGCCGCAAATGGCAAAAACACCACGGGATACTCCAACCCCTTGCTTTTGTGCACAGTGACAACCTTGACCAGATCTTCATCGCTTTCCAGCCGCACGACCTGTTCTTCACTGCCCTGCCCCGGCGCTTCGATCTGCATGGCCAGCCAGCGAATCAGTGCCTGTTCACCTTCCAGCGTCGCACTCGCGTTTTGCAGCAGTTCCGCCAGATGCAGGTAATTGGTCAGCCGCCGTTCACCCCCGGTTTCAGCCAGCCACAGCGCAGGCAGCTGCATGCGGTGCAAGGTCTGACGCAACATGGCCAGCACGCCCTGCATCTGCCAGACGCTGTGCAGCTCAGCCACGATCTGGCTTTTGGCATCAAAGGCTTCGTCATCCGCCGCCAGCCAGGCCAGCTGCTCCAACGACAGCCCCATGATGCGCGTTGCCAGCCCGGCACGCACGGCCCGCGCATCGCGCGGCGCAGCCACAGCACGCAGCCATACCAGCACGTCCTGCGCCTCAGCGCTGGCAAACACGGATTCCTGGTCTGACAGATACACCGACGCCACATGGCGGCGCTGCAGTTCACGGCGTACGGCTGCAGCCTGTTTGCCAGTACGCACCAGCACAGCAATATCGCGCGGACGCAGGCGCTGCAGCGGCTTTCCATCCTCTGCGAAACCCACCCTGACATCGTTGAGCCATCGCACGATCTGCTCGGCACAGGCACGGGACATATGCTCCAGCATCGTTTCCGTGTTGACCAGCTCTCCCTGCCCCTCATGCCACACCACAGTCATGGCTGGAACGGGCTGACCATCCATCTGAAACCGCTCCGCACGGCCCTTGGCACGCACAGCGTCAAACGGCAGCGGGTTGCGCTGCGCTTCACGAAACATGAAGGCCCCGGCCCCCACGCGGGCCTCGGCCTGTGCGAACCAGCGGTTGACGGCATGCACCACGGCTTCGGTGGAGCGGTAGTTCACATCGAGCACATAGTGGCGGCCTTCCGTAGCCTCTCGTGCGCGCAGATAGCTGTAGATGTCGGCGCCGCGAAAGCCGTAGATGGACTGTTTCGGATCACCAATCAGCAGCAGCGCACTTTCGGGGTCGTTGTCTGCCGTGCGGTAGATCTGGTCAAACAGGCGGTACTGCAGCGGCGAGGTGTCCTGAAACTCGTCAATCAGCGCCACCGGATACTGCGCCAGAATGCGCTGGCGCAGGGCTGGGCCGTTTTCGCCAGACAGTGCCTGGTCCAGGCGTTCCAGCATGTCCGCAAAGCCAAAGGTACGCGTCTGCTGCTTGAGCCACTGCATGCGCTGGTGCACATAGGCCGCAGCATGTGCCAGCATCTGCACCCGCAAATCGGGCATCTGCGCCATCTGCTCGGCCAGCTCCTCAAAAGCATGGGCTTGCGGCGGTACCTCCAGCGGTGGTGCACTTTTCAAGCGGCAGGCGGGCATCTCACTGGCACGCAGATTCTGGCGTGCGGTGGCGTACTCCTTGCGGCGCCAGAAATCCATGACTTCTGGTGCCTCTACCCATGCGCCCAGCGCCTGCACCCAGTCCTGCACCTGCTTGGCGCTGAAGCGTCTGCTATTCCAGTGCTCCGGAGCATCTTCCACCTGTTGCAGCAGCCAGTCGCGAAAGCGCGGAAATATCGTTTTCCAGGGCTGCACCAATGCCTGCTGCGCCGCCTGTGCCTGCTGGACCAGCTGTTGCAGGCTCTGTCCGTCTGGCACAAAACTGGCCATGTCTTCGGGACGAAGGCTGCGCAAAGCCTCATAGCAATCTGCAAAGCTTTTCCAGACCTGCAGCACCATGGCCAGCTCCTGCCCCTGCAGCGGATAGCACTGCTGGCGCCAGTAGTCCTGCGCAGCTTCCACCAGGCGCTGGGATTCATCACTTTCCAGCGTTTCGTCAAACAGATTGCCGCTGTCGAACGCATGCTCGCGCAGCATGCGCTGGCACCAGGCATCAATGGTGAAAATGGCCGCATCGTCCATGGACTCCGCCGCCATGGCCAGCTGCCAGGCAGCTCGCTCGCGCTGCGGCCCTTCAGGGTAAGCCGCCATCAAGTCCAGCAAAAACGGATCAGGCGTCTCCTGCTCTGGCACCTGTCCACGGAAATACGCGGCGGCCTGCACCAGACGTGCGCGGATACGGTCTGAGAGCTCGCGCGTGGCCGCGCGCGTGAAAGTCATGACCAGAATGTCTGCAGGCATCAGCGGCTTGCCAAAGGCGTGTTCACCCCCGTGCCCCAGCACCAGTCGCACATAGAGCGCAGCAATCGTCCAGGTCTTGCCCGTGCCCGCACTGGCTTCAATCAAACGGCTGCCATGCAGCGGAAAGCTGCGTGCATCCAATACGTGGCGCTGCGTCATGCATGCCTTCCCTGCTCTGTGTGGTGTATCCAGCCCACGTTTTCTACACACTGCTGCAGCCAGCCTTCCATCGGCCCATAGATAGCCAGCGCCAGATCGTGCAGACGCCCATCTGCGTTCAGCATCTGGAAGTCCGGATACAGGCGCTGCCAGTACATGTCTTCAGCTTCACCGTTCCCCACAAAGCCGCCCTCATAGGCAGTGCGGGCTGCCGCCTCATCTTGCCAGGCCATGGCCATGCCGGTCTTCATCGGCACTGGCAAGGGCGATTGCTGGCCCTGCAGCCAGAGTTCCAGCAAATCCGGCAATGCCTGCTGTGCCACGTCCTGCGCCATGGGCTGTACATGCAAGGCCGTATCGCGCCCGATCAGCACACCCTGCACCTCCACACCACAGGCGGCAGCCACCAGACTGCGCAAATACACGCGCAGCAGCTTGTCCCTGCGCAACTCGCCGTCCTTGTCCAGCACATCGCGTGCGTCCAGCTGCAGCCACACGGGGGCCACACCTGCAACTTCGTGGTCAGCTGCCCACAGCTGATCCAGCCAGTCTTCCAGCACCACGCCCGCATGCCTGAAGTGCACACGCAGGCGTTCGACTTCGCGTGGGAAGGCCTGCCTGCGTGCCGCCCATTCCTGCAGGCAGGGCAGCACGGTGGCCTGCAACTGCTGCGCTTCGCGCTGCCCCACACCGGCCAGCGGCAGACGACCGGCGCGCTGCAGACTCTGCAGGCGTGCCTGCAGCAGCGGTGCAGCTCTGTCGCCATCCAATGCCGCATGGCGGCTTTGCTCCCAGTCCGCCACAAACTGCTGCTGCAATTGCTCGACCAGCTGGTAGGTCTGCAGACCATTGAGCTGGAACAGCTCGTCGTCTTCAACCGTGTCCTCATCCGCTTCAAAGTACACACCCAGACGCTGCTGAAAAAACGCCTTGGCCGGGTGACGCACAAAGCGCGTCAGTCTGTCCATGCTCAAGGGCTCCAGCGCTTCCAGGTCCAGTGCTGGCATATCCTGCACCACGGCCGCATCCTGCTGCGCATGCGCATCACGCCATTCGCGGGCATAGGTCAGCAGCTCCGTGTCCTGCTCAAAGTAGCGGCGGCTAAAGGGCTGCAAGGGGTGGTGCCAGGTGCGCTCCGCCAGCAAGTCTTTGCGCTCCCCTCGCCAGCCAGCGGCCAGGTATTCACGCAGCTGCGACACCAGCACGGAAGGCGGCTGCTCGCTGTTGTCGCGCACGTGGTGCCCGGCCCAGCTGATGTAGAGCACGCGGCGGGCAGACAGCACGGCCTCCAGCATCAGCTGGCGGTCATGGTCACGGCGCGCGCGGTCACCCGGACGGTACTGGCCGGGCTGCTGCATCAGGTCAAAGTCATTGCGTGTGGCGCGGCGCGGGTAGTCGCCATCGTTCATGCCCAGCAGGCAGACGACTTCAAACGGAATCGCCCGCATGGGCATGGGCGTGGCAAAGGTCACGCCACCGGCCCGGAAACGCTGCTCCAGCGAAGGCTGCTCCAGCGCCTGCAGCCAAGCTTCCTGCGCCACAGCCAGCGGAATCTGCTGCACAAAACCGGCCTGGTCACAGGCTTCCTGCCAGCGTGTGAGCGCTTTTTCCAGCCCATCGAGCAGGGCACGCTCTACATCATCCTGCGGCTCAAACATGTCCTGCGCCAGCTGGCGCAGGCGCTGCGCCCAGACATCGGGCGTGGCATCCAGCAATGCTTCCTCCCACCAGCGCATCAGGCGCTCGAGCACCGCGGCCAGAATGCCCGCCAGTTCGGCACCCAGCCCGCCGACTTCGTCATAGGGCTCAATCTCGCCCCAGGCAGCGGCACTCTGCCAGCCATGCGCTCCCTGCACACTGCGGCTGCCGCTGGCATAGCCGAGCAGCATGCGGCGCAGACCAAACCAGGCGCTGTTGTGCTCACCACAGGCCTGCAAGCCCAGCGTGGCGCGCTGCTCGGCATTCAGTCCCCAGCGGATACCTGCACCCGCCATCCAATGCGTGAGCTGCGGCACATCGGTGGCCGACAGGCCAAAGCGTGCGGCCACGGCGGGGACATCCAGCAGATCACACAGCTCGCTCAGGCGGCAGCGCTGCTGGGGTAACTTGAGCAGCCATTGCAGCGCCACCACCATGGGACTGGCAGCACGCGCACTCAGGTCTGCAATATCAAAGGGGATGTAGCGCGGGTCATGCCGGCTGTACTGACCAAACACGGCGCGGATCGATGGGGCCGCAGCCTGAATATCCGGCAGCATGACGATCACATCGCGCGGCTGCAGCGGCACCTGCCCCGGGGCGGGCGGCTGGGCCAGCAGCTGCAGCAGCTGGTCGTGCAGCACTTCCAGCTCACGCACCAGACTGTGCGCACTGTGAAAGACGATGGACTGGTCCTGTGCAGCAATATAGTGCTCAGGCTGCATGGCTTTGGGGTGCTCAGCCAGCGGCAGCATGTCTCGGATGCTGCGCTGCACCTGCTGCAGCAGACTGCCTGCATCAGCCGGCGCATCATCAAACAGATCTACGCGTGGCCAATGTGCACGGTCGGCGGTCTGCAAGGTGTTGTCGTACTCGTCGAGCAGGCGCACATAGTCGCGGCTCTGGCGGCCCCATGCGGCCAGCAGTGGGTGGGCATGGGCATGCATGGCCTCCAGCGGAATGGCGGCCAGGTCCTGGCCGTTGCGTAGCGGCTGGCGGCGGCGCTGCATGCGCAGCAGCGCGCGCCCGTCAATGGCATCGGCCCAGTGATAGCGGCAGGGGTTGGGTACGGCCAGCACCACCTGAGTGTGGCGCGCCATGGCATCCAGAAAACCCAGCATGGCCAGCGGCACATGGCTCAGGCCAAACAGCACCACACGGCGCGGCACAGGCAGGCTGCCGGGCTCGGCCTCGCGCAGGCGCTGCATGACCAGCTCGCGCAAGGCCGTACGCGTCGCGGCCATTTCATGCGCCTGCAGATCCGCCAGCACCGCACGCCACAGCTGCGCCTGCCAGCGCTGGCTCTCGGGCAGCGGCTCCTCCGGTTTGCCCGGATGCGTCAGCACATCACGGCCCTCCTCCCAGGCCTTGAGCCAATCTCCACGGTAGACCTGGTACTGGTCAAACAGGTCGGCCAGACGCTCGGCCAGCTGCAGCAGGCGCTCGGGCTCGCCAGGGCGCAGAAAGCTTTCAATGGGTGCAAATGCGGGCTCGTGCAACAGGCCCGGCAACAGGCGCATGAGTCGCCAGGTCAGCGGCACTTTTTCCAGCGGCGAAGCAGGCGGCACGGCATGTTTGCCCAGAATCTGCCGGTAGGTGCGCCAGATAAAGCGCGCGGGCAGCTCCACCTTGGCTGCAGCGCATACGCCCAGCTGCTCGGCCATGCGCATCTTGAACCACTCGGCCGTGCCATTGCTTTGCACAAGCACGACTTCGGTTTCGAGTGGCTGCAGCGGGTGGGTGCGCATCCACGCCATCAGCGTATCGGCCAGTGTTTCGGTGCAATTACCGTGCAGGGCCACCAGCCCTGTGGACATGGAAGCAGCCAAGCGAGCCTCTCCGTGTAGGGGTTGTCAGAAAAGCGGCTAGCTTGCCATGCCTGCGATAGCTGCACAAGCACAGCAAGCTTCAAAAATCAGAGCTGCCAGTGCTTACCAAGAAAGGATTTCAAACTTATTGAACTTGCAAATCCTTATCTGAAAAGCGCTAAGCGCTTTCATTTTTATTGCAGCATGCATGAAGCAAAGGCGCAGAAAGCAGAAAAGCCCTTGATCATTGCTGATCAAGGGCTTTGAATCTGGTGGCCTGGGACGGGATCGAACCGCCGACACGCGGATTTTCAATCCGCTGCTCTACCAACTGAGCTACCGGGCCGTTTGTAGAAACCGCGATTGTATATCAAACCAGAGCAGCCTGGCAAAAATATTTTTAACCGCGGCGACTGCGTCCCAGATCAACACCCAGCTGGCGCAGCTTGCGATACAGGTGGGTGCGCTCCAGTCCGGTTTTTTCTGCCACGCGTGTCATGGACCCGCCTTCGCGGGCCAGATGAAACTCGAAATAGGCTTTCTCAAAACCATCGCGTGCTTCACGCAGAGGGCGGTCCAGATCAAAGCCCTGGTGGGCACTGGGCACGCTGTCTGCAGCCTGGCTGGCATTCGCCACAGGTCGCACCACGGCAGCATCGGTGCTGTAAGTCATGCGCTCTGCCACGGGCGCTGCGCCCGCAGGGGCCGCGCCAATCATTGCGCCCGGAGCTTTTGCTGGCGGCGTGCTTGCGCTCTTGGCCAGCCCCTGCTCCACGGCCTTGAGCAGCTTTTGCATGGTGATGGGTTTTTCCAGGAAAGACAGTGCGCCAATGCGCGTAGCCTCTACCGCCGTCTCAATCGTGGCATGACCACTCATCATGATGACAGGCATGGTGAGCTGCCCCGAAGTGGCCCACTCCTTGAGCAGGGACACGCCATCGGTATCAGGCATCCAGATATCGAGCAACACCAGATCAAAGTTGCCTGAATTACGAGCGACACGGGCTTCTGTGGCATTGGCCGCTAACTCAACGCTGTGACCTTCGTCGTTGAGGATCTCCGACAGAAGATCCCTGATGCCCAACTCATCATCTACTACCAGTATGTTTGCCATGAGATTCGAAAGCCTATGTACTTCAGGTATCAGGTTCACCGCCCTCACGGTGTTTCGGTGCTTACGGGGACAAATGATAGCGACACTTGTGCACCTTGTACCATGCCGTTATCCATGCGATTTGCCAGATCAATGCGTGCGCCGTGCTCGTCAGCAATCTTTTTCACCACGGCCAGACCCAGCCCGGTTCCCCGGACCTTGGTCGTGACATAAGGCTCAAAAGCACGCTGCAGAATGTGTGCCGCAAAACCTGCGCCACTGTCACTGACGGTCAGTCGCACACGCTTGCTGCTCTCTACCCACTGAATGGTGATTTCAACAGCAGGCGGCGTCACACCCAGTGATTCAGCCTGCTGCAAGGTCGCATCTTGTGCGTTTTGCACCAGGTTATGGATGACCTGGCGCAATTGCTGTGCATCTCCCGCGATGCGTGGAGCGGATGGATCGAGCTTGGCTCGCACAGGCACCTGGGCATTTTCTTCACCGTACAGCTGCATCAGCTCCATCACCAGCGCGTTCAAATCCAGCGGCTGCAATTCTGCGGCAGGCAAGCGTGCATAGTCGCGAAACTCATTCACCAAACGTAGCATTGCTGCTACTTGATCAACAATTGTTTTCACCGATCGGTTCAGCAGTGCCTGTTCTGGCGGCTCCAGCTTGTCTGCCAGCTTGATGGAAAGACGCTCGGCAGACAGCTGAATCGGTGTCAGCGGATTCTTGATTTCATGCGCCACACGGCGTGCTACCTCGGCCCACGCCTTGGAACGCTGCGCAGAAACAATCTCCGAGATATCGTCAAACACAATCAGGCGCCTCGACTGCGGCAGCTCTGCACCGCGCACCACCAGCGTGGTCTTGTTCTGGGTGACCACGCCGCTGTCAGCTTGCTGCTCTGGATGCTCCAGCGACAACTCCAGCACCTGCTGCCAGCGATCACGCCCCGCATCCGCACCCTGCTCGCCGAGGAAAATCTCGAACTGCTCCTGCACCAGCTGCGCCATACCAGCCAGACCCGGCACCTCTTCCAGCTTGCGCCCAATGTAGATCGCCATGGGCATGCGCAGAATGCGTGTGGCACCAGGGTTGATAGACAGCACATGCCAGCGGTCGTCGAGCACCAGCACGCCCGAGGTCAGATTGTCCAGAATCGTCTGCAGATTGGTGCGCGCAGCCTTCACCTCGGCCATGCTCTTGTCCACTGCCGTGCGGGCATCCAGCAGCTGCTGCGTCATCAGCGCAAAGGAGCGCGTCAACCCGCCCAGCTCGTCCTGGCTTTGCAGCGCCATCTTGGGCGTCAGGTCTCCACGCGCCACATCGCGCACGCCCTGCGCCAGCACCAGCAATGGGCGCGCAAGGTGATTGCCCAGCAAGACCGCCAGCAGGACCGCACCAAACACCGCCAGAAACAGACTCAGCGTCAGCGTACCTATGTACATGCGCTGCAGCCCCTGGCGCGCCAGAGCGCGCTCCTGGTATTCACGGTTGGCATCCTGCACGGCCAGTGCATTCGTCACCAGCGCACTGGGCAGCGGGATGATGGCCTGCAGGAAGCGGGGCTTGCTCACCAGCATCAACCGCGGGTCACTCACCAGTGCCAGGGTTTTCACATAGGCATGCTCGCCTTCTTCACCTGCACCCCAAGCCCCCACTTCATCCAGCCCTTCGATGCTGGCCAGCGGCCGCAGGCCAGTGCGCAGACTGCGCAGCTGCTGGTTGCTGGGGCGTTCAGGGTTGAGGTCGAACATGGACATGCCCACACTGGCCACGGCTACACCCGCTTCATTCCACAGGATCACATCGGTAGCGCCCAGCTGTTCTCGGATGCGCTCCAGCACCACGCCCGCGGCCGCATCCGGCACCTGGGCCAGCTGCTGGCTGGCAGCCCGCGTGTTGTTCGCCATGTCATTGGCCACAGTCTCCAGCGTGACGCTGGCCAGATTCACGCCAGCGCTCAGCGCCCCCTCGACCTTGACGTCAAACCAGCTTTCAATCGAGCGCGAGACAAACTGGTAGGACACGACATAGATCAGCAGCCCCGGCACCACACCGACCAGACCAAAAATGGCCGCCAGTTTGAGCAGCAGGCGGCTGCCAAACTTGCGCTGGCGCCAGCGCACCGCCAGGCGTATGGCCATCCACAGCAGCACCAGCAGCAGTGCAGATGCCACCAGCACATTCAGGCCAAACAACCATGCGTAGTGCTGTTCATACAGCTCCCGGTTGTTCGTGGCCTGCATGAGCAGAAAAAGCAGCACCAGGCCGATGGCACACATGACCGTGCCCAATACGCCCAGCACCCAGCGCATGGATTTACGCGAACTTGGCGCACTCATTGCAAAGCTTCCAGATCCACAGTTTCCCGGCGTGTGACCAGCAGGTTCCAGTCTGAGCGTCCCAGTGCACCAATCTGCAGGGGGCGGGGGAAATGGGATAAATCAATACGAAAGCGCAGCTGCAGCAGCGCCGTGCCATCCGATGGCAGTTCGGACATGCTGCCAATGCGCCAGCGCACAATCCGCTGCATGGCCTGCACCGCATCCGCCAGTGATTCAAACGTGCTGGACAGCGCCAGCTTCAGGCCCTGACCTTCAAAGGGCTGGCTGCCGTCATACAGACGCCAGCGACGGATGAGCGGCTGGTAGCTCAGCCGCATGTAGCGTACTGCGCTGAGCAACTGCTGGTCACTCCAGTACCAGCGCTCGCGCAACATTTGCGCTTCAGCGATGAAGTGCACGGGAATGCCCTTGAGCAAGGCATCCAGCACCAGATCAGGCAATGACCACTGAAAGCGCGCACTCAGCAGCAGGGACTCACCATCGCGCTGCAGACGCAGGTTCTCCCAGTCCAGGCTTTTATCCACCGAAGCAGACTCTGGAGACGGCTCTGCATCCCCCTCTTGCAGTGGCGGCAAAGACGTAGCTTCCTGCGCATGCGTACCTTGGGCCGTCAGCAACGCCGATGCCCCGAGTGCCAGCACCCATGCGGCAGCTGCGCGACGCTGCTGCCCATGGGGAGGCAGCGCAGCATCAGCCGTTTTTTTGCAGCAGGGCGTAGAAGAATCCGTCGTGGTCACCTGCAGCATTGTCTGTGACAGGTGCAGCTGCCACGTCATTTCCCGGAATTAAATGTCCGGGGGACGGTAATAACTGTGCCCGGGTGTTGCGTGCAAGAAACGCTTGGATTTGCGCCTCGCCCTCTGCCTTGAACACGGAACAGGTGCAATACAGCATGCGTCCACCTGTTCGGAGCAAAGGCCACAGGGCATCCAGCAGCTGGGACTGGATCGCAGCCAGCTGGTCAATATCGCTGGCACGGCGCAGCCAGCGCACATCAGGGTGGCGGCGCACAATGCCCGAAGCGGAACAGGGAGCATCCAGCAAGATGGCATCAAACTGCGCACCACCATTGGCAGCCTGCCACCACTGCGCAGTCTGACCGGCATCAGCCACCAGCACCTTGGCGCGATCCTGCAGCTGCAGACGCTGCAAGGTATCGTGAATGCGTTCGCTGCGCTCGGCATCGACTTCCAGCGCCGTCACACGCACGGGTGAAGCCGCACCGGCGTATTCCAGCAAATGCGCCGTCTTGCCGCCCGGTGCGGCGCAGGCATCGAGCAGCTGCAAAGGCTGGCTCAGATCCATGCCCTTCAGCAACAAGGGCGCAGCCAGCTGCGCGGCACCATCCTGTACCGACACCATGCCCTGCTCAAAGCCTGGCAAAGCATGTACGGGCTGCGCCTTGTCCAGCTGCACACCGGCTTCACCAAACACAGATGCATCAATATTGATAGCTTTCAGCGCTTGCTGGTACTGTGCGGGAGTCGTTTTTTGCTTATTAACTCTCAAGCTCATGGGGGCCTGGGTGTTATTGGCCTGCAGAATGCGCTCCCAGTCCTGCGGATAGTCTTTTTGCAGGCGCTCCAGCCACCACTGCGGATGGTTCCAGCGTGCCAGCGGATCGCCGTCCGTCTGCGCCACCAGGGCATCACGTTCGCGCAGGAAGCGGCGCAGGCAGGCGTTCACAAAGCCGGACTGGCGCATCAGGCCGCCACGCTTGGCTGCCTCCACCGCCTGGTTCACCAGCGTGAATGGCTCATAGGGGGCCTGCTCAGGGTCCCAGGCCAGTGCGAGGGCCGTACACAGCAAGGCATCCACCTTGGCCGGTGGGGCCTTGGGGGCCAGTTGCTTGCGCAGGGCCTGGGCACGGCCCAGCTGGCGCAAGACCTGAAACAGCAATGCCTGCACGCCAGGGCGCAGGCGGGGCGACACGGATGCCAGCGCTGCATTGCCAGACTGGCCATCCAGAATCATCTGCAAGCCCTGGGCCACGGCAGCCAGCTGCTGCCACAGGGCAATCGGTGCTGCAGTGCCCGAAGGCGCTGCAAAGGAGGGAAAAATCTTTCGCGTCATGCGGTAGGCTGCATCAGCAATGCAGCATCTTTCTGAAAACTACGACCGGGGCGATAGCCACTCAGTCGTGCAACCACACAGGTAGGAGCCTGTGCAATCGACTGGTTGTAATGGGCCATGGCGTCATTGAACTGCGCAAGGCTGTGCATCTGCAGCGTATGCAGCTGCTGCCAGCGCTGTGACCATTCCTGCACATGCTCAGTGTGCATCTCCGACTTGTCTGCACACTGCTGCACATAGGCCTGCCATGCGACCTGTGCACTTTGCCATGCAACGTCCAGCGCAGCCACAGACTCGGGGCGAATGGAGCGCTTGCCCGGCTGCTCAGCGGCAGATTCCAGTACATCAGCGCTGGACAGCAGCGCCTGCGGTGCATGGGGCACGAACACACCTGCCACCTGTTCCTTGAGCAGTTGCATGCGTGCGCAATTACGCATCATTTCCACAATCTGCACAAACTGCTCCTGCACAGGTGCAAATGCCTGTGTGCAATGGTTTTTCAGCCGCTTGATGCGCTTGAACGCACCAATGCACCAGAACACCAGCACGGCAAGCAGCAGCAACTCCAATGAAAGTATCCACATCGTTCCAGCCCGACCCAGAGGTACCAATAAAAACGCTCCCTACCCGCCGCGAGGCAAGTAGGGAGCGCAATGCGCCTAACGCGGCACAGCGTGGCGATTAAGCAGCACTGTCGTCAGCGTCATCCGTAGCGGCAGCCATTTCAGCAGCTTCGGCTTCGGCGATGGCGCGACGCTCGGCGTCGTCCATGGCTTCCTTGGCCTTGCGTGCCTGGTGGTATGCCAGACCGGTACCGGCAGGGATCAGACGACCCACGATCACGTTTTCCTTCAGGCCGCGCAGCTCGTCGCGCTTGCCCATGATCGCAGCTTCGGTCAGCACGCGGGTCGTTTCCTGGAAGGAAGCCGCAGAGATGAACGAATCGGTCGACAGCGAAGCCTTGGTAATACCCAGCAACACGTTGGAGTAGGTTGCGGGGATCTTGCCCTGGGCCTGCAGCGCTTCGTTGGTGTTGAGGATCTCGGAACGCTCCACCTGCTCGCCAGCGATGTAGGTAGAGTCGCCGGGGTTCTCGACCACCACGCGACGCAGCATCTGGCGAACGATCACCTCGATGTGCTTGTCGTTGATCTTCACGCCCTGCAGACGGTACACATCCTGCACTTCGTCCACGATGTAGCGCGACAGCTCTTCGATACCCAGCAGACGCAGGATGTCCTGAGGATCGGCAGGGCCGTCCACAATCAGCTCACCCTTGTTCACCACCTGGCCTTCGTGGACCAGAATGTTGCGCTCCTTGGGCACCAGTTCTTCCCAGACCTTGCCTTCCAGATCAGTGATCTGCAGGCGGACCTTGCCCTTGGTTTCCTTACCAAAGGAGATCGTACCGGTCATCTCGGCCAGCGTACCCTTGTCCTTAGGCGTACGTGCTTCGAACAGTTCGGCCACACGTGGCAGACCACCGGTAATGTCTCGGGTCTTCTGGCCTTCCACAGGGATACGTGCCAGCACCTCGCCGGGGCCCACTTCCTGGCCGTCGCGCACCTGAATCAGCGCGCCGACCTGGAAGCCGATGGTCACGGAGTGGTCGGTACCAGGGATCTTGACTTCCTGGTCGTTGGCATCCACCAGCTTGACCTGAGGACGCACCACCTTGGTAGAACCACGACGCTTGGGGTCGATCACGACCAGGGTCGACAGACCGGTCACATCGTCCACCTGCTTGGCCACGGTCAGACCTTCTTCCACATTCTCGAACTTCACGCGACCAGCGTATTCGGTAATGATGGGGCGGGTCAGAGGGTCCCAGTTCGCCAGGATCTTGCCGGCCTTGATGGCTTCATCAGGCTTGATGGTCAGGATGGCACCGTAAGGCACCTTGTGACGCTCACGCTCGCGGCCGTTTTCGCTGATGATGATCTCGCCGGAACGGGAAATCACCACCAGTTCGCCCTTGGTGTTGGTCACATAACGCATGGTGGCGTTGAAACCAATCGAACCGTTGGACTTGGCTTCCACGCTGGAGGCCACTGCTGCACGCGAAGCCGCACCACCAATGTGGAAGGTACGCATGGTCAGCTGGGTACCAGGTTCACCGATGGACTGCGCAGCGATCACACCCACAGCTTCACCCAGGTTCACCAGACCACCGCGGCCCAGGTCACGGCCGTAGCACTTGGCGCACAGACCGTAGCGGGTTTCGCAGGTCAGCGCAGTGCGGACCTTGATTTCGTCCACGCCCTGAGCTTCCAGCTCTTCGATGATGTCTTCGGTCAGCAGGGTACCTGCAGACAGCAGCACTTCACGGTTTTCGGGGTGCAGCACATCTTCCGCAGTCGTGCGGCCCAGCACACGATCGCGCAGGGATTCGATCACTTCACCACCTTCCACGATAGCGCGCATCAGCGTGCCATTGTGGGTGCCGCAGTCGTTTTCGGTCACAACCAGATCCTGGGTCACGTCCACCAGACGACGTGTCAGGTAACCGGAGTTCGCAGTCTTCAACGCCGTGTCGGCCAGACCCTTACGGGCACCGTGGGTCGAAATAAAGTACTGCAGAACGTTCAGACCTTCGCGGAAGTTCGCGGTAATAGGTGTCTCGATAATCGAGCCATCTGGCTTGGCCATCAGACCACGCATACCGGCCAGCTGACGAATCTGAGCTGCCGAACCACGAGCACCCGAGTCCGCCATCATGTAGATCGCGTTGAAGGACTCCTGGTCCACTTCGTTGCCGTGACGGTCAATGGTCTTCTGAACCTTCAGCTGGTCCATCATCACCTTGGACACGTCGTCACCGGCCTTGCCCCAGATGTCCACCACCTTGTTGTAGCGCTCACCTGCGGTCACCAGACCGGAGACGTACTGCTGCTCGATTTCCTTCACTTCGGCTTCTGCGCGAGCCAGGATATCGGCCTTCTGTGGAGGTACCAGCATGTCGTCGATGGACACGGAGAAGCCCGCGTGTGTCGACAGACGGAAGCCGTTTTGCAGCAGCTTGTCAGCGAACACCACGGTGGCCTTCAGGCCGCACTTGCGGAAGGAAGAATTGATCAGCTTGGAGATCTCTTTCTTCTTCAGCGCCTTGTTCATGTGGCTGAAAGGCAGGCCCTTGGGCAGAATTTCGGACAGCAGCGCACGGCCCACGGTGGTTTCCACCAGGCTCACGCTCTTTTCGAATTCGCCAGTTTCCTTGTTCTTGGTCCACTCAGGCAGACGCACGCTGATCTTGGCGTGCAGTTCCACTTCACCAGCGTCCAGTGCGCGCTGCACTTCGTTGGTGTCCAGGAACACCATGCCTTCGCCCTTGCCGTTGATCTTTTCACGGGTGGCGTGATACAGACCCAGCACCACGTCCTGAGAAGGAACGATGGAAGGTTCGCCCGAAGCAGGGAACAGCACGTTGTTCGAAGCCAGCATCAGTGCGCGAGCTTCCATCTGTGCTTCCACAGACAGAGGAACGTGCACAGCCATCTGGTCACCGTCAAAGTCAGCGTTGAACGCCGCGCAGACCAGTGGGTGCAGTTGCAGTGCCTTGCCTTCGATCAGGATAGGTTCGAACGCCTGGATACCCAAACGGTGCAGCGTAGGCGCACGGTTGAGCATGATGGGGTGTTCTTTGATGACCTCTTCCAGGATGTCCCACACCACAGGTGTGCCGGATTCCACTTCCTTCTTGGCAGCCTTGATGGTCGTAGCAATGCCACGCTGCTCCAGCTGAGCAAAGATGAAGGGCTTGAACAACTCCAGCGCCATCAGCTTGGGCAGACCGCACTGGTGCAGCTTCAGGTAAGGACCCACGGTAATCACGGAACGACCGGAGTAGTCCACGCGCTTACCCAGCAAGTTCTGACGGAAGCGACCGCTCTTACCCTTGATCATGTCGGCCAGCGACTTCAGGGCACGCTTGTTAGCGCCCGTCATGGCCTTGCCGCGACGGCCGTTATCCAGCAGCGAGTCCACAGCTTCCTGCAGCATGCGCTTTTCGTTGCGCGCAATGATTTCAGGAGCCTTCAACTCGAGCAGACGACGCAGACGCGAGTTACGGTTGATCACGCGGCGATACAGGTCGTTCAGGTCGGAAGTGGCAAAACGGCCACCATCCAGAGGCACCAGAGGACGCAGATCGGGAGGCAGCACAGGCAGCACTTCCAGCACCATCCACTCGGGCTTGATACCGGACTTCTTGAAGGCTTCCAGCAGCTTCAGGCGCTTGGCGTTCTTCTTGACCTTGACTTCAGAGCCAGTCAGGTCGTTGCGCAGGCGCTCGATTTCGCTGTCGATGTCGATGGACTCGAGCAGCTCCTTGATCGCTTCCGCGCCCATCTTGGCGGTGAACTCGTCGTAGCCGTATTCCTGGCACTTGGCGTCGTAGTCGTCCTCGGACATGATGCTGAACTTCTTCAGCGGGGTCATGCCGGGGTCGGTCACCACGTAGGCTTCAAAGTACAGCACGCGCTCGATGTCGCGCAGTGTCATGTCCAGCACCAGGCCCAGACGCGAAGGCAGGGACTTCAGGAACCAGATGTGGGCGCAAGGGGCTGCCAGGTCGATGTGACCCATGCGCTCGCGGCGCACCTTGGTCTGCGTGACTTCAACACCGCACTTTTCGCAGATCACACCACGGTGCTTCAGGCGCTTGTACTTGCCGCACAAGCATTCGTAGTCCTTGATAGGACCAAAGATCTTGGCGCAGAACAGGCCGTCGCGCTCGGGCTTGAACGTACGGTAGTTGATGGTCTCAGGCTTCTTCACCTCACCAAAAGACCAGGAACGAATTTTCTCGGGCGAAGCCAAGCCGATCTTGATGGCATCGAAATGCTCATCCGGCGTGAATTGCTTGAACAGGTCGAGTAGCGATTTCATGTAACTCTTTCCCTTTTCACAAAATTTATAGCTGCTAGCGCTTGCAGGACAAGGGTTTCAATATGAAACCCCTTGCAAATCCTTTATGGACAAGCGCTAGGCGCTCACTTTCTTTAAGGCCTTAGGTACGTTCGAGTTCGATGTCCAGGCCCAGGGAACGAATTTCCTTGACCAGCACGTTGAACGATTCGGGCATACCGGCTTCGATCGCATGTTCGCCCTTCACAATGGATTCGTACACCTTGGTACGACCCACCACGTCGTCGGACTTCACCGTCAGCATTTCCTGCAGAACGTAGGCGGCGCCGTATGCTTCCAGCGCCCACACTTCCATCTCACCGAAACGCTGACCACCGAACTGCGCCTTACCGCCCAGAGGCTGCTGTGTCACCAGCGAGTAAGGACCGGTGGAACGAGCGTGCATCTTGTCGTCGACCAAGTGGTGCAGCTTCAGGTAGTGCATGTAGCCCACGGTAGTGGGGCGCTCGAAGCGCTCACCAGTACGGCCGTCATACAGATAAGCCTGTGTGCGTGTCTCGGTCAGACCCTTGCGCTCCTTCAAGTCATCAGGGTATGCCAGCTTCAGCATGTCCTTGATTTCCTGCTCGGAAGCACCGTCAAACACGGGCGTTGCGAAAGGCACGCCGTCCTTGAGGTTCTCAGCCATGCGCATGATTTCGTCGTCGCTCAGCTGAGACAGATCTTCCTTGCGGCCGCGGCTGTTGTAGACCTCGTCCAGGAAGGCACGCACTTCAGCCACCTTGGCTTCGTCACGCAGCATGTCGCCGATGCGCTGGCCCAGGCCCTTGGCGGCCCAGCCCAAGTGCACTTCCAGCACCTGACCGATGTTCATACGCGAAGGCACACCCAGAGGGTTCAGCACGATGTCGGCAGTGGTGCCGTCGGCCATGAAAGGCATGTCTTCCACAGGCACGATGCGCGAGACCACACCCTTGTTACCGTGGCGACCGGCCATCTTGTCACCAGGCTGCAGACGGCGCTTGACGGCCAGGTAGACCTTGACCATCTTCAGCACGCCAGCAGGCAGCTCGTCGCCCTGTGTCAGCTTCTTGCGCTTTTCTTCAAAGGCCAGATCGAATTCGTGGCGCGTCTGCTCCAGCGAGTTCTTGCTGGACTCCAGCTGTGCAGCCACGTCGTCTTCGGCAGGACGGATGTCGAACCAGTGGAACTTCTCGACGCTGTCCAGATAAGCCTTGTCGATCTTTGCGCCCTTGGCCAGCTTGTTGGGGCCGCCATTGGCCACGCGACCGATCAGGAGCTTTTCGATACGGTCAAACGCGTCAGCTTCCACGATACGCAGCTGGTCGTTCAGGTCCAGACGGAAGCGCTTGAGTTCATCGTCGATGATCTGCTGAGCGCGCTTGTCACGCTGGATGCCTTCACGGGTGAAGACCTGCACGTCGATCACGGTACCGGACGAGCCCTGGTCCACACGCAGCGAAGTGTCCTTCACGTCGGAAGCCTTCTCACCGAAGATGGCACGCAGCAGCTTCTCTTCGGGGGTCAGCGTGGTTTCACCCTTAGGTGTCACCTTGCCCACCAGCACGTCGCCGGGCAGCACTTCAGCACCCACGTAAATGATGCCGGACTCGTCCAGACGGTTCAGTTGCTGCTCGGACAGGTTGGGGATATCGCGGGTAATTTCTTCCGCACCCAGCTTGGTGTCACGCGCCATCACCACCAGTTCCTCGATGTGGATCGAGGTGTAGCGGTCATCCGCCACCACGCGTTCGGAGATCAGAATCGAGTCTTCGAAGTTGTAGCCGTTCCAGGGCATGAAGGCGATCAGCATGTTCTGACCGATGGCGATTTCGCCCATGTCGGTCGATGCGCCGTCAGCAATCACGTCACCCTTGGCCAGCACGTCGCCGCGCTTGACCACAGGACGCTGGTGGATGTTGGTGTTCTGGTTCGAACGCTGATACTTGATCAGGTTGTAGATGTCCACACCCACTTCACCAGCCACGGCTTCAGCGTCGTTCACGCGGATCACGATGCGGGTTGCGTCCACATAGTCCACGATACCGCCGCGACGCGCAGTCACCACGGTGCCGGAGTCCACTGCCGCCACGCGCTCGATACCGGTACCGACCACAGGCTTTTCAGGACGCAGCACAGGCACGGCCTGACGCGACATGTTGGCCCCCATCAACGCGCGGTTCGCGTCGTCGTGCTCCAGGAATGGAATCAGGGAAGCCGCCACCGACACGATCTGTGCAGGCGACACGTCCATGTACTGCACGCGCTCAGGCGACAGCAGGGTCGATTCACCCTTTTCACGGGCAGACACCAGCTCACCCACCAGACGGCCTTCTGCGTCGAGCTCGGCGTTGGCCTGCGCGATCACATACTTGCCTTCTTCAATGGCGGACAGGTAGTCGATTTCCATGGTCACCTTGCCATCGACCACGCGACGGTAAGGGGTCTCGATGAAGCCGTACTCGTTCAGACGAGCGTACAGCGCCAGCGAGTTGATCAGACCAATGTTTGGACCTTCAGGCGTTTCAATAGGGCAGACGCGACCGTAGTGGGTCACGTGCACGTCACGCACTTCAAAGCCTGCACGTTCGCGGGTCAGACCACCTGGGCCAAGGGCCGAAACACGGCGCTTGTGGGTGATTTCGGCCAGAGGGTTGGTCTGGTCCATGAACTGCGACAGCTGCGATGCACCGAAGAACTCCTTCAGCGCTGCAGAAATAGGCTTGGAGTTGATCAGGTCGTGAGGCATCAGAGGCTCTTGCTCTGCCTGGCCCAGACGTTCCTTCACAGCCTTTTCGATACGTGCCAGACCGGTGCGGTACTGGTTTTCGGCCAGTTCGCCCACGCAACGCACGCGACGGTTGCCCAGGTGGTCGATGTCGTCCACTTCACCACGGCCATTGCGCAGATCCACCAGCAGCTTGACCACTGCCAGAATGTCTTCGTTGGACAGCACCATGGGGCCTTCGGCCGTATCGCGGCCCACACGAGCGTTGAACTTCATGCGGCCTACGCGCGACAGGTCGTAGGTGTCTGGGTTGTAGAACAGACGCTGGAACAGCGCTTGCACGGCGTCCTCGGTAGGAGGCTCACCAGGGCGCATCATGCGGTAGATAGCCACACGTGCAGCGAACTCGTCCACGGTTTCGTCAGTACGCAGGGTCTGCGAGATGTAGGCGCCCTGGTCCAGTTCGTTCGTGTAGATGCACTGGATGTCCTGGATGCCGGCGCTGCGCAGCTTCTTCAGCACGGCTTCGGTCAACTCTTCGTTGGCCTTGGCAATGATTTCGCCAGTGTCAGGATCGATGATGTTCTTGGCCAGCACGCGACCCAGCAGGAAGTCTTCAGGCACGCTGATGTACTTGGTGCCAGACTGCTCCAGTTCACGGGTGTGACGTGCAGTGATGCGCTTGTCCTTGGCGACAACGACCTTTCCGGACTTGTCGGTAATGTCAAAGCGTGCCACTTCACCCTTCAGACGATCGGCCACAAATTCCATTTGTGCGCCGCTGTCCATCAGACGGAAGTTATCGTTCACGAAGAAGTGCGCCAGGATCTGCTCGGGGTTCATGCCGATGGCCTTCAGCAGGATCGACACGGGCATCTTGCGGCGACGGTCCACGCGGAAGTACAGCAGGTCCTTGGGGTCGAACTCGAAGTCCAGCCAGGAGCCGCGGTAAGGAATGATGCGTGCCGAGAACAGCAGCTTGCCAGAGCTGTGGGTCTTACCCTTGTCGTGCTCGAAGAACACGCCTGGCGAGCGGTGCAGCTGCGACACGATCACGCGCTCAGTACCGTTGATGATGAACGAGCCCTTGTCAGTCATCAGGGGCACTTCGCCCATGTAGACCTCTTGCTCCTTCACTTCCTTGACTACCTTGGACTGGGCAGTAGAAGACTCGCGGTCATAAATAATGAGTTGCACCTTGGCACGCACGGCCGAAGCGTAGGTCAGACCACGGGTCTGGCACTCTCGCACGTCAAACGTGGGCTTGGCAAGGTTGTACTCAACAAACTTCATCTCCACAAAACCATTGTGGGAGACGATGGGGAAAGCGGAATTGAAGGCCGCTTGCAGGCCCTCATTGCTGCGTTTTTGGGGCGGTACGTCTGCCTGCAGGAATGCGGTGTATGCATCTTTTTGCATCTGCAGCAGGTAAGGCACTTCGAGCACGCTATCGCGGCTGCCGAAACTCTTGCGAATTCGCTTGCGTTCGGTGTAAGAATAGGCCATGAGATCTCCGGGCAAAGACTTGAGTCCTGGGTCTGCGACGACACGGTCCAGCACGTACAGCGCACGCACGCTGCGTTACTGGCTTGGCGGTTGGCCACTACCAACCATGGCTGACGACGATGCGTTGCACATCGCCCGAACCAAGGCATCTTCTGCTGTCGAGATGTCAGAAGACACTAGAAAACCGTGACTACTCTGGCTTTCTGGTGCACTCTGGAAAAAATAGCATACCCACAAGCGCCAAAAGCTGGAGTGCCCTTTCGGACACTCCAGCCTCAGGAATTCACTGAATTACTTCAGCTCAGCCTTAGCACCAGCTTCGGTCAGCTTCTTAGCAGCTGCTTCAGCGTCGGCCTTGGGCATGCCTTCCTTCAGAACCTTAGGAGCGCCGTCGACCATGTCCTTGGCTTCCTTCAGGCCCAGACCAGTGATTTCGCGAACCACCTTAATCACGGACACCTTGTTGGAACCAGCGTCAGCCAGCACCAGGTTGAAGTCGGTCTTTTCTTCAGCAGCAGCAGCACCGCCAGCAGCGCCACCAGCAGCAGGAGCGGCCATAGCAGCAGCGCTCACGCCAAACTTCTCTTCAATAGCCTTAACCAGCTCGTTCAGTTCCAGAACAGTCATGCTGTCCAGGGCGGTCAAGAATGCGTCTTTATCGAATGCCATTTTGATTTCCTAACAATTAGTGTGTTGATGCCGCGCTCAATTAAGCAGCAGCAGTTTCTTCCGCGCCTTCGCCCTTCTTGGCCGCCAGAGCGCCCAGCACAACGGCTGTACGCGAGATAGGCGACATGAGCAAGCCGCACAGTTGTGCGAGCAATACTTCCTTAGAGGGGATGCTAGCCAGCTGCTTAACGCCGTCCACGTCCAGGGCCTTGCCTGCAAACGCGCCTGCACGAATCACCAACTTGTCGTTGGTCTTCGCGAAGTCAGCCACTACCTTGGCAGCAGCAATTGCGTCTTCAGAGAAGCCATAGATCAGAGGACCGGTCATCTGGTCAGCCACCACTTCAAACTGGCTGCCGGACACAGCACGACGGGCCAGTGTGTTCTTCAGAACACTCAGGCTCACGCCCTTGCTACGAGCATCAGCACGCAGTTTGGTCATGTCGGCGACCGTGATGCCGCGGTATTCCGCGATCACAAGCGTTTGAGCTTTAGCGGCGAGGCTGGTCACTTCATTAATGACCGCTTCTTTCTCACTGCGATTCAGACTCAAGGTCTACTCCTTCAAATGCGCATACCCAGTTACCTCGGCATGCGCGCTCTTGTTGCAGCGACCAACTGTTAGAGGGACATTCATCCATCTGCAGCGGGATCGCCATCTGCGCTGGCGCTATCATTAAGTGGCAAGCCACACCAGCGGTCTTGGATGACCTACGCGGCTTTTCAAGCTGCGTAGCCCACCACATCGGCTCGCCTTTTTACAGGCAAGCCAAATATTTTAGCAATTAAGCTGCGATGGATTGTGTGTCGACGCGAACACCCACACCCATGGTGGAGGAAACCGCCACCTTGCGCAGGTACAGACCCTTGCTGGTTGCAGGCTTAGCCTTGTTCAGCGCTTCGATCAGTGCAGCCAGGTTGCCCTGCAGCTTTTCGCTGTCGAACGAACGACGACCAATGGTCGAGTGAATGATACCGGCCTTGTCCACGCGGAACTGCACTTGACCAGCCTTGGCGTTCTTCACAGCCGTAGCCACGTCAGGAGTCACAGTACCAACCTTGGGGTTAGGCATCAGACCACGTGGGCCCAGAATCTGGCCCAGCTGACCCACCACGCGCATGGCGTCAGGTGCAGCGATCACGATGTCGAAAGGCATGTCACCAGCCTTGACTTGTGCAGCCAGGTCGTCCATACCCACCACGTCAGCACCAGCAGCCTTGGCTTCTTCAGCCTTGGCACCTTGTGCAAACACAGCAACACGGGTGGTCTTACCAGTACCGTGAGGCAGCACCACAGCGCCACGCACCACTTGGTCAGACTTCTTGGCATCCACGCCCAGCTGAACAGCCACGTCGATAGACTCATCGAACTTGGCAGTAGCGGCTTCCTTCACCAGAGCAATAGCTTCAGCGAACGAATACAGCTTGGTGGTGTCTACCTTACCCTGCAGGGCTTTTTGCTTCTTGGTCAACTTGGCCATTTTACAAACCCTCCACGATCACGCCCATCGAACGGGCAGAACCAGCCAGCGTACGCACAGCAGCGTCCACGTCAGCAGCGTTCATGTCCTTCAGCTTGGTCTTGGCAATTTCTTCCAGCTGTTCGCGGGTGATCTTGCCAACCTTTGCCTTCAGAGCGTTCGAAGAACCCTTGTCCAGCTTGATGGCCTTCTTGATCAGCACAGTTGCGGGAGGAGTCTTGATGACAAAAGTGAAGCTCTTGTCAGCATAGGCAGTAATCACCACGGGCAGAGGCAGACCGGGCTCAACACCTTGAGTCTGCGCATTGAATGCCTTACAGAACTCCATGATGTTCAGGCCACGCTGACCCAGCGCAGGACCGATTGGAGGGGATGGGTTGGCCTTACCAGCTGGCACTTGCAGCTTGATGAAGCCGACGATCTTCTTCGCCATGTTTAGCTCCTTACGGGTAATAACGCCAGGTCAAACGACCCGGCTCCCCGGGGTTAAAGCCCCAATATTTCAATACGCGGGGCCAAAAACGTACCTCAGGTTTTTTCGACCTGAGAGAACTCGAGTTCAACGGGTGTAGAACGTCCAAAGATTGCTACGGATACGCGCAGACGGCTCTTTTCGTAGTTCACTTCCTCGACAGTGCCGTTGAAGTCCGTGAATGGACCTTCCTTAACACGCACCAGCTCACCCACCATGAATTCAATCTTGTGGCGAGGCTTTTCAGAGCCTTCTTCCATCTGGCTCACAATCTTCTGGACTTCAGCCTCAGAAATGGGAGCGGGACGGTTCTTGGCCCCACCCACAAAGCCAGTAACCTTGCTGGTGTGCTTGACCAGGTGCCAAGTATCGTCATCCATGACCATCTCGACGAAGACATAGCCTGGAAACAGGCGACGCTCGGTGGTCTTGCGTTGACCGTTCTTCATTTCCACCACTTCTTCGGTGGGAACCAAGATACGACCAAACTTATCTTGCATACCAGCGCGATTAATGCGCTCGGTAATATTGCGCTCTACAGCCTTCTCCATGCCCGAGTAAGCATGGACGATATACCAGCGCAGATCAGGATTGACAGGAACAGACGCAGCTGCCTCACCCGACAAAGGTTCGATCGCATCAGTCATTAGCTTCTCCAGCCCAAAATGAGATCGTACAGAACCCATCCAAGCGTTTTATCCGTCAGCCACAGAAACAGTGCCATGACCACTACAAAACCAAAAACGTAGGCGGTCATCTGCAAGGTTTCCTTGCGAGTTGGCCACACTACCTTCTTGACTTCTTTCCACGAGTCTTTTCCGAAAGCGAGCAACTGCTTGCCGGACTCGGAGACAAAAAATGTCGCGGCCGCAGCGAGCAACCCGACAACCAAGACGCCCCACTGCGCAACAGGTCCATGCTGCGACAACAGATAAAAGCCAGCCACAGCAGCAATCACCAAAACCAATGCTGCGATCAGCTTGGCTTTGTCTGCACCGGTGCTAACTGTCTCAACTTGTGATGTGGCCATATCTCACTTTTCTTGCTGCAAATGATCTTGCAGCACAAGACACTGAAGCCCGCCAGTTCCTGGCGGGCTTGGTGTTACCACTACATGGTGGCAGGGGCAGTAGGAATCGAACCTACAACCTTCGGTTTTGGAGACCGACGCTCTGCCAATTGAGCTATACCCCTAAACCCGAATCAATTAGGCAATGATCTTAGCAACCACGCCGGCGCCAACAGTACGACCACCTTCGC